>Ga0193958_1000289_pt1 | contig 20040 bp, 12 predicted proteins | sample FB_1_MG_FD_140320 | JGI IMG/M metagenome (GOLD analysis project Ga0193958, IMG submission 140320) | Microbial mat bacterial communities from the Broadkill River, Lewes, Delaware, United States - FB_1_MG | ecosystem: Environmental > Aquatic > Freshwater > River > Microbial mats | place: USA...
GCTTGTTTCCTATGAAAACAGGTCGCCTGTATGCGCATGCAACCAGCAATACCCTTACTTTAGCTACCTGATTTTATGTAAGGTGCGCAATATACTGCCCCACTGGAGTAGCGTAAAGACCATAAAGCTCAAACAAGAACAAATAAATGCAGATAAAATAATTGACTTAAGTCATAAACCATCTAAATCAGCCAGTTAGACTGTAGTTTTAAACACTACTGTAACCCTGTAATGTTAGCAAAATCATTCTGAATACCATGACCGCTCACCCCGCCCGAGCTCTTCCCCTGGGCGAAGCAGTCGCTTTTTTCTTTACTCTCCCTGCCGCCGCCCTGCGCTTGCTTCGGCGAGGCCCGACAGCAGGGGGCGCGCTGATTCCTCGCAACGCCTCCGGCAACGTCGCACTGGCCTGAGCAATCAGCTGCTGCAGGCTCTGCGTCATCGGTTGCATAAAACCCTGATAACTGGCCACACGCTGACAGATATCATCAAGCTGAGATTCCCAGCGGGCTGTCATATCCGGCTGCGTCGCCACCTCCGGCAAGCTGCTGATCAGCGCTCGCCCAGTCCGGGTGGCATGAATAGACTTTCCCTCACGTTGTAAAAATGTACGCCGAAACAGTAATTCGATAATCCCCGCACGGGTAGCTTCAGTGCCCAGCCCATCGGTTTCTTTCAGAACTCTGCGCAGGTCAGGATCTTTTACAAACCGGGCAATACCCGTCATCGCTGCCAGCAAAGTCGCATCTGTAAATGGGCGGGGCGGCTGCGTGACCTTCTCCAGCAACTGACCCTCTGTACAGTGCACCTGATCACCTTTTTTCAGGTCTGGCAAGCTGGACTGTTCAGACTCATCGGCATCAGGGGCTCGCTTGACCCCACCAAACAGTACCTTCCAGCCCTGGTCCAGAGTCTGTCGAGCCCGCGCTCTGAACAGACCTCCCGCGATCTCAATATCCAGTTGCCTATCGCTATAACACCAGGCAGGATAGAACTGGGCAATGTACTGACGCGCAATCAGTTCATAAACCTTCTGCTCATCCCCCCCCAACCGAGAGGGGTCAACCTTTTTTGCTGTTGGAATAATCGCGTGATGAGCTTCAACCTTTTTATCGTTCCACGCCTTGCTACGCTGTGAAAGGTCAGCCTGCTCAACGGCTCTGGACAACACTGGGCAACATTGCCCAATTGCAGCAGTAACAGCGCCAGCTTCAGTGAAATGCTCAGCAGGCAGGTAACGGCAGTCCGAGCGCGGGTAGGTAATCAGTTTGTGCTTTTCATACAACCCCTGACAGATATCAAGCACCCGTTTGGCACTGAGGCCGAACCGTTTTGCAGCGTCAATCTGTAAAGAAGACAGGTTATAAGGCAGTGGTGCTGCCTGCTGCTTACGCTTGTCTGCGGCGACCACGACAACGCCCTGCTGGTTATGAATACGTGATACAACATTCTCCGCCAGCGCTCGTGACAGCACCCTGCCCTCTTCATCCTGCCAGGGGCGGCAAGCTTCGCTGGGCTGCCAGCGAGCCTTAAACGGCACCCCCTGCGCACTTTTCAATAACGCCAGCACTTCATAGTAGGGCACCGGTTTAAAGGCCTCAATCTCCTGATCGCGACGCACAACCAGCCCCAGCACTGGTGTCTGGACCCGACCAACAGAAAGAACTCCGTTATAACCAACCTGACGCCCCTGAATGGTATAAGCACGGGTCATATTAATCCCATACAGCCAGTCAGCACGCGAGCGTGCCAGCGCAGACACGGAAAGTGGCATAAACTCACGGTTATCACGCAATTGCTGCAGCGCTTTTCGTACAGCCGCCGGATTAAGGTCGCTGATCAGGCAACGCTTGACCCCCTCACGACGCCCCCCTTTGACACCAAGGTGATCAATCACCTCATCCACCAGCAGCTGCCCTTCGCGATCCGGGTCACCTGCATGCACCAGCTGGTCGGCCTCCTTCACCAGTTTACGCAGCACCGACAGCTGTTTTCGTGTTTTGGGCTTTGCTTCAAGCTTCCAGGTGTCTGGAACAATCGGGAGATGTGACAGCTGCCAGGATTTGTACCGCTCATCATAGGCATCTGGCTCTGCCTGCTCCAACAGGTGGCCAATACACCAGCTAACGACTGAACCATCGGCAGCACGAATACAACCATCTTCATTTTTATGAGGCTTCGGAAGTACAGCCGCAATTGCACGGCCCAGGCTCGGTTTCTCAGCGATGTACAAAATCATGACTTAATGCCCACAAAACACTGTATAAATAAACAGTTCCATTGTAGCCAGTATGCAGGGGGGCTGTCGAGTATGAGCCTCAGCAGATCACTCAGGCACGGGTATCTGGCCCCAGCACGACTGCGACCGAGGGACGGGTCCAGATATAACACAGGGCGCTCACAACCGTCAGAACAACCAGAGCCTTAAGCGTCAGGTCGAAGGTCCTGAACAGCAGAGGATAACTGACCATCAGCAACATCATCGTGGTTGACAGACACTTGACTTTCAGCGGGATAATTCCGTGCTGCTCCCAGTCTCTGATCAGTGGCCCGAACAGGCGATGCTCCAGTAACATACGATGAAAACGCGGTGAAGAGCGGGCAAAACACCAGGCTGCCACAAGAACAAATGGCGTTGTAGGCAGTAACGGCAACACAATACCAATAAGCCCTAACAGAAGTGCGGTAGCACCTGCACAGAAAAAGATTGCCTGTTTCATACCCCCCCCTGTATTCAACGCCTTTCCAGCAAGCCGGTGCCAGATAGCAACCTGCTTTGATGGTGTTATGAAACCATAGCACATGAGTTTTGACAGGCCCAAAGTAAAACAATAACCAATTGATATTATTAAAAAATATAAGGGTAGGAAAAAGATCAGCCCTTCATGCAGGCAACTTGCGCGATACGCATGGAACAGGAAACACCCGACTAAATAGAAGGCCCCTTACCGGGCCGATAGTGGACTTTCACCACCAAGTCATCCAGCCACGTGTACTGGAACAGCGCCAGTCACGGCGCTACGCGCCATACCTGGCGCACCAATAAAAAAGCAGGCCTATGAGCCTGCTTTTCAGTGTATTCAAGTCATCAGATGTTCACTGAGGCGTAACCTGATCTGCTTGCGGGCCTTTCTGGCCATCCACTTCAATAAAGCTTACTAGCTGGCCTTCAAGCAGTGTACGACGCCCTTCGCCAATGATTGAACGGAAGTGAACGAACAGGTCTTTGCCGCTCTCACGCTCAATAAAGCCATAACCTTTTTCATCGTTGAACCACTTTACTGTACCAGTTTGTTTCTCAGCCATCTTTCTACTCTCATCGCAATTCTGGGTAGCATTCGGGGCCATACCACGACTTCGTATGACGATATCCATTTATTATGCTTAGTCACTCCCCTGCCAGCAAAGCACATTGTTAAGAGGCTTTACCAGACAGCCTGACAGCACACCAAACACAACAGATTCACTATAATATAAGCCCACGAACAATTACAACGCGCAGGTGATTATTTTTTGAGCAGAGAGAAAACCACTAACAGAAGAAGAATTTAATAGTACTCTTCACGCAAGAGCAGTATTGTCGCGAGCGATAAAAAAACCGTCAATTTTATATATAAACAAGAAAGAACAATGCTTACCTGACATAACCTGCGTCATCATCCACAAGAGTAGTAGCGAGTCACCACAATGGTACCTCGCCTGACTCAGCCAGGCCCTATTTAGTACTCCGTCTTCTCTTTAAACTCACATAAATCTTCAATCAGACAGGCACCACAACGCGGCTTGCGGGCTGTGCAAATATAACGACCATGCAGAATCAACCAATGGTGCGCATCGAGTAGAAACTCCTTTGGTACAAACCGTAGCAACTTCTGCTCTACTTCATTTACATTTTTCCCCGGCGCAATACGGGTTCTGTTGGCAACCCGAAATATATGCGTATCAACAGCCATAGCTGGCCAGCCAAAAGCCGTATTCAGTACTACATTTGCGGTTTTACGACCAACACCGGGCAATGCCTCCAGTGCCGCCCGGTCTTCAGGCACCTGGGAGTTGTGAAGGTCAATCAGCATACGACAGGCCTTGATCACATTTTCAGCCTTGCTGTTATACAGACCGATGGTCTTGATATATTCCTTAAGCCCATCGACACCCAGGGCGTAGATTGCTTCCGGGGTATTAGCAACAGGAAAAAGTTTGGCAGTGGCTTTATTCACACCCACATCGGTAGATTGAGCTGACAGCGTCACGGCAACCAGTAATTCAAAAGGCGTGCTGAAAGCCAGCTCTGTTGTAGGGTATGGGTTGTCATCGCGCAGGCGGGAAAAGATCTGGTGGCGCTTATCTTTGTTCATGGGATCGACGGTTCTGGCAAAAGAAGCTTCAGCGAAATCGCGGGCCTGTAATACTAACAGCCTGCCTGGCTTTGTCGATCGTTACACAAAGATTTTCGCTATAGAGCAATACAAATGGCCATCAGCATACTCAGCTCCCCCCAAGACCGTACACAGAGAAGCGGTTACGACCATTCTGTTTAGCATGATAAAGCGCCTGGTCGGCCTGGTTAATCCACTGTGCAGGGGTCGCTGTATCTGCCTGAAGCTCTGTCACACCAAGACTGACGGTAAAGCTGATCTGTGCATCTCCAGCAGATACCTCAATACTTTCAGCAGCCCGGCGCACTCTTTCGCAATAGATTTCAGCGTTCACACTGCCAGTATCAACCAGCACAACCCCGAACTCTTCACCACCATAGCGCCCAACAATATCGGTTTTTCGTGCCAGTGACGCAAGAAGGTTGGCCAGGTGCCGGATGACTTCATCACCAGCAGGGTGACCATAGGTGTCATTTATTGCTTTAAAGTGGTCAATATCCAGCATCACAAGGCTGCTTTTCACCTGAGTACGCTGAAAGCGACTGAACTCCTGATCCAGACACTCTTCCCAATAACCCCGGTTATAGAGGCCTGTCAGGCGGTCTTCGCGGCTAAGGTCTTTCAGCTTTACATTTGCAGCCTGTAGCTGCAGGCGGGTCATCGCCACATCAGTCACATCATAAATAAGAATGCCGACATGGTTCACATCACCATTAGGTGATGTCAGTGGAATTAACGACACATTCTGATACATAAACCGTGCCCGGCCAGTGATTGGCCGATGGCTCTTGAATTCGAACAGAAAAGGCCGCTGCTCCCAGGATATGTACGATGGGTTCTTCAACATAAAAACAGCATCAAGTTTACGCCGCAACCAGTCCGCCGGCAGCTCCTTAAAAACCGCCATCAGATTATGCTGTTGTATATCAGAAGCGGGAGTACCGGAATGATTCTCCATGAAGCTATTCCAGAGCTGCACATTATACTGGCGATCGACAACCAGCAGACCTACATCCAGGGTCTGCAGCAAACCCAACTGCCAATGCAGTTCTTCAATCCCGTTCATATCCTGTGACACCTGTTAAAAATAGCTGGCTATCTGCTGAAGTCGCGGAGTGGAGTCTTCGGTAAACACCAGCATCAGATCACACTGGATATCATAATCTTCAATACTGTAGTGAATGTTGATCGTCATAGCATACTGCCACTCACCACCTTCACCATCGCCCACAAGGCCATCAAAGTGATCCAGTATCACCGGCGAAGCCCGACTAAAAGAGATATCCATCTGCTGCTCAAAACTACCCAGGAAGGCACCAATCAGGGTATTAGCGACCTCCATCAGCAGCTCTGTCTGCACGCCAGGGTCACCCATACTTTGCGCACCAAGCAATCGCTCCAGCGCATTGAAGTTTGACTCACGAAAGATCAGTAATGCTTCGCCTGCTATACCCTGACCAATAAAGCCCTGGCTAACAGTCTGAATACGTTGTTCTGCAGCATGATGCAGCTGAAGGTCCAGCTCATCCCGAGAAGTAAAGGCAACAGCGGGTATAGGAAGGTTTACAAAAACGTCTAACAGGCGAGCTAACAGATCACCCGCCCGCCCCATGGCAACGTTAGCGATCTCCTGATAATACTCAGGCAGGTCCGAGGGCAGCTCAGTCAAAGCCTCAAGCGGAGTTTCAGGCGGGTTTTCCAACTCTTGCAGCAAACCAAAGCGATTGAGTACCTGCGCGACCACCACAGGCGTTGTTGGCTTCTTGATGAAGTCCAATGCCCCCATCGCCATAACCCGATCATAGGCGGCAGACTGCACATCACCTGAGACGACAATGATCATCACGGGCAGGTCATCACGGCGCACACGCTCCAGCACCTCGTAACCATCCATAACAGGCATGTTAAGATCAAGAAACAGCAAATCTGCCTTACCAGCTCTGATCGCCTCCAGCGCCTCGAGCCCATGCTCAGCAAAACTTACATCGACATTCCATCCTTCTAATGCACGCGCCATTTGCCGACGTGCCAGACGGGAGTCATCACAGATAACCACCGGTATGGCTACACTCACAAACATTCCCTCAATGAACCAACTTCACCACACCGAGGCTATATAATATTTAGTATTTTCTCAATCTAATATCCACACTAAATGCAACAATTTCGCCCATAATCAATATATTACAGTAAGGAAACTGGCCGGTACGGCCTGAGTCCAGTAAAGAAGGCAAACATTCTGATGAAAAGGTTCAGGTTGAGCCGTTTCGGTTAAAACACTATTGCGCCTCACCAGAACGGGGCTTGGCATCTGTCATCAGCCCGGCCTGACGCTGCAGGCGATGAGCCATTTCCGGCTTAAACAGAGTCAGCTGATTACGGCCCTGTTCTTTCGAACGATACATGGCCATATCAGCATGGCTGAGTAACGTATCAATCCCATGGCCATCACGCGGATAAAGCGTAATGCCAATACTGGCAGATATAAACGATGGTTTCCCCGATACCAGCTCAAACGGCTCTGCCATCGCAGCCAGAATCCGCTCACCAATTTCGGCCGCAGCTGCTGCATCTGATATTCCAGGCATAAGCGCGGTAAATTCGTCTCCTCCCAGCCGGGCAACAAGGTCGCCCTCGCGAACACAACTACGCAAACGTCGCCCCGCTTCAACAAGCAGGCGGTCACCAAAGCTATGGCCCAGGGTATCATTAATCTCCTTGAATCTGTCCAGGTCGATAAACATCAGTGCCATCGATTTCTGCTCTGCCTGAGCCACGGCTAGCGACTCTTTCAATCTGAGCTTAAAGTGATTTCGGTTTGGCAGCTGTGTCAGTGTATCGAAGTTTGCCTGACGCCAGATGTTTTCCTCGTAGGCCTTGCGTGTGGAAATGTCACTAAATAAACCGACGTAGCAACTGACCTGACCCGAGCCAGCTTCAACAACACTGTTAATCGACAACCACTCAGGAAAGACTGTGCCATCTTTGCGCTTATTCCAGATTTCACCCTGCCAATTCCCCTGTTCCTGCAGGGATTGCCAGAGAGCACGGTAGAAAGTTGAATCATGCCGCCCGGACGCAAGCACGGCTGGTGTATGCCCAACCACCTCAGACTCAGCAAACCCCGTAATTTCTGTAAACGCTGGATTTACAGACTGAATACGATTATCGGCATCGGTTATCATCACGGCTTCAACAGTGTTAGCCAACACCATTGAAGCCAGTTTCAGATCCTGCTCGGCTCGCTTACGAGCCGCTATATCCCGCAAAATTAACGTATAGAATCCCGCCTCATCAACCTGGCTCCAGCTGATAGATAACTCCACAGGAAAGGTACTACCATCATTACGCAACGCGGTGCTTTCTCTCAATGTATTAAGCAGACTATCAGGTGGGAACTCGCCCCGGCCAAGCACAGCCAGCTCTGGAACCAGCGCCCCAATATTGCAACCTTGCGTAACCTCTTCAAGTGAGTAACCAAACGTACGACAGGCTGATGGATTAAACTCCTGGATCACACCACTCGCGTCCACGGTCAGAATACAGTCCAGCGCTGAATTCAGGATTGCCGATTTACGAACATCACTGGCCCGCTGGGCGCTCTGAGCGTGACGTATCTGGCTGATGTAATGCAGGCGGTTTCGCAACACTGCCCAGTGCACGGGTTTGGTCAGGTAGTCCATCGCACCAGCGGAAAATGCCCGATCAACAAAACTCTCATCATCCAGAGCGGTCAGCATCAACACCGCAACATCTTCACCGCCGGGTAACTGGCGCAGCTGCTCACAACAACTAAAGCCAGACATACCCGGCATATTTGCATCCATCAGCACAATCAGCGCTGGCTGATCACTGAAACTCGCTAGCGCGTCTTCCCCGGAGGCTGACTGACGTACGGAAAACCCTTCCCGACAGAGGAACTTATCCAGCATCAGCCGGAACATCGGGTCATCATCAACGATCAGAACCTGGTCTCTCTGGCAAGTGCTCATGGCAATTTATCAACCTCTGAAAAATGACTCTTTACCGCATATACCAGACTGCTATCAAACTGTTTCAGCTGGTCGATAGTGGCCTGCAAAACATCAATCTCAGCTGACGGCGCTCCCAGCTCAAGCTCCATCGCAGCCTGTGCGACACGAGTTGCTCCCAGGTTGCGGCAGCTTCCCTTCAGGCGATGAGCTAACGTACGCAACTGCTCACGCTCATTCTGGTCGAGATGATATTGCAACCCCGTTAACAGCTCTGGCCACTCAAGGAGAAACAGCTGTAAAACATCATCAATATCATCACCCAACCCCAGCCTCAGCTGTTCCAGCACCTGCTCATCCAGTACCACATCAGTATCAGACTCGGTCGTTACCGGCTCTATTGTTCTTTCCAGCCCTCTAGCTTCCTGTCTGGACTCAGCACAACCGGTTCCAGTGCCTGCTGGTGCAAGCCAGCGTTGCAGGCAATTCCTTAACGAGTCCATAGTCAGCGGCTTGGTCAGGTAATCACTCATCCCCGCCTTAAGACATTTTTCCCTGTCGCCCTTCAGCGCATGGGCCGTCAGCGCGACAATGGGCGTTGCCGCCAGACCATGCTGCTGTTCATAATCTCGAATTTCTCGTGTCGCCTGCAGCCCATCCTTGATCGGCATCTCCACATCCATTAGAACCAGTTGGTAATCAGCCCCACAAACCTGATCAACCGCCTGCTGGCCATTGCAGACAAGGTCTGCTTTATAACCCAGAGTAGAGAGCATCCCTTCAGCAACACGCTGATTAAGGGGCGTATCTTCAACCAGCAGAATCCGGCTTTCACCCTCCATAACCTGAGTTGCGTCTGGCGTAGCCGGTTCAGTTATGCGGTTATCGAAAGGAGAGGCTGAGGGTTCCTCTATACAATGAACAATCTGGTTATAGAGTTGCGACTGGCGCAGCGGTTTGGTCATCATGGAGCAGATCCCGCAAGTGCTCAGCTCGTCTGCCGAAAGCTGATCGGAGATCGATGTCAGCAGAATCACCCGAGGCTTCTGTAGTAATGGATGCTGACTGACTTCACAGGCCAGCGACAAACCGTTCTGACCAGGCATCATATGATCCAGCAGAATAAGATCCACCGGCGCACCACGCTCTGCCGCATCAATCAGATGATGAAATGCTGTGCTGGCATCTGCCGCCCTGCTGCTGTGCATCCCCCAGGAACGCACCATCTGGTGCAATAGCTCACGGTTGGTTTTATTATCATCAACCACCAGCACACGCTTACCCTGTATAAGGGCCTGAGCATCGGACTCAACCTTCTGTACCGGCCCTTTAGCCAGCTCGACATCAAACCAGATCAGGGTGCCTTCGCCCGGGGTACTCTGCAGCTGAATATCCCCCCCCATGAGATTCACCAGCTGCTTACTGATCGCCAGCCCCAGCCCGGTTCCGCCATGGCGGCGGGTGCTGGTACCATCAGCCTGAACAAATTTTTCAAAGAGTTTCTGCTGTTGATCCAGGGAAATGCCAATCCCGGTATCCTGTACAGAAAAACGCAGTTTCATTGAGTCCGTGTGCTCCTCCACACAGTCAACACTCAAGACGACTTCACCATGTTCGGTAAACTTGATCGCATTGCTTACCAGGTTCATCAGCACCTGACCCAGACGATCCGGATCACCCACCATCAGGTTCGGCAGTGCAGGTAATGTTACCGGAATCAGTTCAAGTCCCTTGCTGTGCGCCAGCTCTACAAATAACTGCAAGCTGTGCTCTACCACATCATTTGGATTGAACTTCAGCTCACTGAGGTTCAGCTTCCCGGCCTCAAGTTTGGAAAAGTCGAGGATATCATTCAGCAGATTCAGCAAAGTGTTGCCGGACGTTTTGACCGTGTCCAGATAACTCAGCTGACGCTCATCAAGCGACGTATTCATCAGCAGCTCAGCCATACCCAGCACACCATTAAGGGGGGTCCGGATCTCGTGGCTCATATTGGCCAGGAACTGACTTTTGGCCACCGCTGCCTGTTCCGCCTCAGCCAGCGCCCGCGCCAGTTCTTCATTGCCAGCCTCCAGCGCAGCTTTGGTGTTTTCCAGCTCAAGGGTACGCAGGCTGACCTTGTCTTCAAGAGATCGGTTCAGCTCTGCCAGGTCATTCCGGGAAGAGCCCAGGTGCTCAAGCATTGTTTGCAAAGATTGCGCAAGACTGGCGACCTCGTCGTAACCACGGGTGTCGAGATACACGTCCCGCTCACCCGAACTGATACGATCCGCCGCCTGTTTTAAGCCCAGTATAGGGCGGGTGATATAGCGCCCCATCAATACCGTACCCAGTGTTACACCCAGCACAATAATCAATGCCAGCAGGTAGATCTGCTCTTTCAGCTCATCCGACTGTGTTCTGAGCAACGCCAGTTCAGCACGGGCACCAAGCCAGAATTCAACACCGCCCTGATGTCCCGAGTCAAAGAAAGAGCGCAGCATCACGACTCCCTGACGGCTCTCGGGCAAGTATTGCTGAATACTCTGCCAGTACCCTGTCAGGGCCTCATTCAGTGAGCTGAAGTCCTCAAACACAGAGCCGTGATATCCAGGTCCGCGGTCAAACGCCATACGTCGGTCCGGGTCTGGGTGAATAAGATACTCACCTTCAGTATTGGCCAGGAAGTACTGAATATGCTCCGGCGCTTTGTACAGAGCACCAAGCAACCGGTCAAAGTCCGCGTTAATGACAGCCACGCCATACACACCGCCTGGTCCATAGATCGGTGTGGCGATACGCAGTACGGGTTGAGGGGGATAAACAATACGACCGTGCTCACGGTTCAGCGTAACAGGGGAAATATATAACTCCCCGGCAGGCAGGCGCACCGCTTTCTGAAAATAGGCGTGTTCTGCCTTTACCTGCAATAGCGCATCCGGCATCTGAAGCAGGCCTTCGCCAACCCGGTCAACGCGAACCAGCTCCTTGCCTTCGGGCTTGACTGCAATCAAGCGGATCTGGGTATAGGCATGACGCTGCTGCAGCACTGTCTTGAATAGCTCAATCAATCGGCCTTGCCACATTTCCTGGGTCATATTTTCCTGATCATCGTAGCCTCCACCCATACTGGCACGGACAATACCTGCAACCGCAGCACTGTCAGATACAAACCGAACATCATCCACAAGAGTGCCGAGTTTGTTATTCAATATGGCCTGCTCGCGCTGCAGATCATCGGACAGGCGCTCAAGGGCCTGCTGACGCAAGAGACTATCTGACTGGTAAAACGCAACAGATAGTGCAATAGCCACCCCGGTAAGTGTCATTAACAGGGAAAAAAGGCTGAATTTAATCGGCAACGTGAAGCGACGAAGCATCCACTGTCTCCTCGAGCAGGCACTGGCGCAACAACTGCTGACCATGTACCAGTTGTTGATAGACATCAACCAGGCTTACCTTCTCTGGCGGGGCCATACGCCTGGTTAACTGGATAACACCCAGCTGCAGTTTCAGGGTTGCTAATTCCGTGCGAATCACACCCACGGTATTAAACAGGTCACCAGTGGTTATCCGGCCAGAAATGGCCGGACGAGGTATCTGCCCACCGGCCAGCCCGGCGCGTTGCTGGGCGCGTTCGGTCAGGTCCAGCAACTGCTCAGCCGCATCAAGGACCAGGTCCGGTGTGACCGAAACGGGTGTTGCAGGCAGCTCCAGCGGCTTCAGGCGCTCAAGGTGCTGCGCCAGCAACATCAATTCATCATTAATCAACCGGGTCTGTGTATACAGGTCCTGCAGGCTGTAGCCGGTAGGCCCGAGTATGGTGTCCAGCCGATAGGAGATGTTCCACATCTGTCGATACACATCACTGGGCGTCACCTGGCTTGCATCGGCATCTGTTAATAGCGCAACCTGACTGGCAGGCGTAATCTCCCCCGTGTCATAAATAAGGTTCAGCTCATCGCGCAACCGTATAGCAAGCTCATATACCTCATTTGGAGTGATTGAGCGCATCGGGTAAGGAGGTACAACTGTTGCGCCCAGGCCCACCTGCTGGCGCAAACGGGCAACCTTGTCGAGGTTCCCCAGGGTTTTCTGATAAACATGCTTTGGTGCCAGGGAAGGCGTTATCGGGGCTTGCTGGGAGGCCATACGAATACCACGGGCCTGCTGATAAATGCGCAGCCCCTGATCGATCTGATTAGCCACATTCATCACATCAGCCGGTTTTCGGCTCAGCCCGCTCTGGTCGTACTGAAACAGCGGCCGTTGTAATTCAAACTGTGGCATAGCTGCCTGCGCCCAGTTAAGCAGCTGAACCACATCACTGGGAGACTTCCCGCTCTCCAGTGCAGGCAGAGGTATATTGCGTTCTACCCCCAGGCGAAATTTGATCCGCTTGAGTTCAGCAATAACAATCTGCAAAGCATCAAATACCTCGGTTGGCCGAATTACCCGGCGTGGGACCACAGGTACCGGCTCAGGCTGCATCCAGAGGTTACGCTCAGCCTTACTAATGCGTGCTAACAGCTGGTAAGCGGCACCAAGGGCATGGTTTGGGTGCAAATTCGGCTGCCGTTCAGGCGCTGGTACGGTATCAGGCAAATTCTGGCTTAATCGTAAAAACCTGACGAGATCCACTACATATTTTGCCTGGGAATACACATCATTGGGAGAAAACCCACGAATTCCAAGTAACGGGTCCAATGCCTGTGAGATTTCCCACAACTTGCCATAAACATCCGTTGGCGTGTAACGACTGCCCCCGACAAACCGCTCTGCCGCAGCGCGGGCTTGCCGCCCGCTACCAGAGAGTACAGCAACCTCCTCCACCAGCCGACTGACAGCATCATAGACTTCATTCGGGGTGATATAACGCGACGGGTAAGGGGGGATTGTAATTGCACCCTGCCCACGAATCTGCCGAAGTCTATTGAGCTTCTCCAGCACTTCTATCGACTTTTGCAAAACATGGCGGGGAGAGCGTGGATGCTCTACTGAATCAATAGCAACCTGTGGCCAGTCATCCAGTACACTGTTATCAGTCCTCAGGCTCCGTACCTGCTGTTCCAGCTGCAAAACCAGCCGATAGACGTCCGTCGGTGTTTTATCCGGAATATTGACTTCACGACTATTCGCCTGCCCCTCTGTTACAACCAGGCAGACCAGACAAAGAAACAGAAAAAAACGTTGTTTAAAAGCTGTAACCATCACACAGACCAGAGAAAAAACAGAGGCGGATTCTATGTGAATTATCTCACCAGGACACCTGGTAATAATGACCAAACAACACGCATATTAATAAAACCTGATACAGATCTGTATACTTCACAGTCACAAGACCTTTGGGTATTAGCAATTATTGATTATTTGAAATTCCAGAAAGCACAAAGCCACCCTGATTGAGGGTGGCTTTGGGCCTGGCCCAGATTACAGGGTTCCACACCACAGCGAGAAGCCAAGCTGGATTCAAGCAATAATTCAGAACCACTGATACCTGGTTAATGCTGAAGGCGGTACATCTGCCAATCCTCTTGCGCAGCATGAAGCATCATCTTCATATCAACCACATCTTCTTCCATGTTATAGCTGTTTTTGAAGCCGAGCTTTTTCGCCAACCCCTGCATGCCCTTATTGGACGGCAAGGTTGAGCCATATAGCTCCAGAGTCCCCCGAGCTTTACAGTAATCAACAATTTTCTGCATCAGAATCACCCCCAGCCCTTCCCCCTGAAGGTCATCACGAATTACGACAGAAAACTCGCTGCGGATATTGTCCGGGTCCGTTACCGCCCGAGCGACCCCCAGAGTTTCCTCTCCTTCACCTTCCAGCCGGGGAGCTGAAATAATAAATGCCATCTCTCGGTCATAATCGATCTGGGTCCAGTTCGCCAGTTCCATATGCGTAGGTACACCACGGCTGTAGAAGTAACGCAGGCGAATAGATTCCGGGCTCAGAGTGTTGTAGAACTCAAGATGGTTTGGCTCATCCTCACCACGAATTGCGCGTAGCGTGGCCGGACGGTGTGAGCGTTTCAGCGTAATCTCTTCAGTGAGGTGTTCTGGATATGGTGGAATGGCCAGCTGGGCAGGTTCACCCAGTGAAATCGTTGCATCGACAGCTAAGAGGCCACTTTTATTCAGCAATAGCGGATTGATTTCCAGACCGCGCAATTCTGGCAACTCAACCACCATACCAGACAGCTTAATCAGCAGCTCTGCAATCAGCTCCAGATCCGCTTCAATCTGATAACTGTTCTCACGAATAATATTGGTAATCCGCGAACGCAACACCAGCTGTTTGGCCAGGGCCATATTCAAAGGTGGCAGCATAAAATGCCGGTCTGCCAGCACATCGACGGTAAAACCACCGCTGCCAAACATAATAACCGGGCCAAAGGTAGTATCACGCGTCATTCCCAGGTTCATCTGCATGGACTGGAAACCGCGTTTCATCTCCTGCACGCAATAGAGAACTTCAGCGTCTTCTCCCAGCCGCTCCTGGGTGCGTTCACGCAGTTTAAGCGCAGCAGCCTCCACCTCGGCACCAGAGATCAGGTCAACGGCCTGATCCTGCCAGCGCAGGTTACCACGCTGATCATAGCTGAACGGCATCCTGTTTTCGTGGTGCAATGCTTTTAGCGCGACCGGACGGCCAATCTTGCGTGCAGCCTCAAGCACACCCTCGATACTGTCAGTGTAATAGCTCTCCACGGTCGGGATTTCATACAGCGTCAGCAAGCGAGAAGCTTCCTGTGGCATCAGATAATCACGCCCCTGGGCACGAGCATCGGCGATTAATGCCCGTGCCTGCTGCAGGTTCTCGCGGTGGTTATCCTGGTAAGGCGCAGGGGTCTGGCGCATCACCGCCTGGTTACGGTGGTACTCCACCATATGGGAGAAAGCATCAGCGGCCTCCTCCGGAGTAATAAATGTAGGTACCCCCGCCCCATTGAAATGATTACGTGCCTCAATGGCAGTTGCCCGCCCCATCCAGCAGGTCAGGATGTTACGCGGTGTCTTTTTAGCAACTTTGATCAGTTCATCTGCACAGGCAATCCCCGGTGCCAGCCGTGTAGGTGCATGAATAACCAGCACAGCATCCACGTTTTTATCTTTCGCCAGAATCCGGGTTGCTTCAGCAAAACGGGCCGGGTTGGCATCCGAATGCAGATCCACCGGATTCTGCCCACTCCAGTGCCCTGTCAGCAGTTCTGACAATGCCTCAACCGTTTCAGGCGTCAGCTCAGATAGCTGACCACCCGCCTTCAGGAAACGATCAGCAGCCAATGCAGCAGGGCCCATGCCATTACACACAATCGCCAGCCGCTCTCCACGCATCGGCTTCATCCGCGACAGCGTTTCCAGCGCATTGTACAGTTGATCAGATGTATCAACCCGTACTGCACCGGCACGACGCAGAGCTGAATCATAAACCTGATTCTCGTCCGCCACACCGGGTGCCAGTTCAGTAGACAGTTCACACTTGCCAACAATGTCAGATTTGAGAATCAGCACCAGCTTATTACGCGACGCAGCACGAATAGAAGAAAGGAAGTGACGGGAAGAACCTTGCACCCGATCCAGCTGCAATAGAATCGCCTGGGTGTAAGGGTCCTGCGCCAGATAATCGACCACCGATGACAGCTCAATATCAACACCGTCCCCAAGCGTCAAAAAATGAGAAAAGCCAATCTCCTGACCGTTTGCCCAGTCGATCATCGCCGTCCCCAACAGCCCCGACTGGCCCACATAGGCCACCTTGCCTTTACGAATATTCACATGGGAATAACTGGCATTCATATTGTGACCAGGTACCAGCAACCCCATACAATCAGGGCCCAGAATACGAATACCGTATGGCCTGGCGGCTTCGATCACCTCTTCACGCAGTGAACGATTATTCGCACTGGCGGTGCGGGACAGCCCCCCCGTCAAGATCAGGGCAGCTTTAACAGTATGCGCCCCCAGTTTGCGAATCAGTTCCGGTACAGACGTCGAAGGGGAGCAGATGATCGCCAGATCAGGCATCTCCGGCAGGTCATTCAGCGCTTTGTAGCAAGCGACACCATAAACAGTGGTGTAATCCTGCGAGTTCACCGCCATCAATCTACCCTGGTAACCACTCTCCAGCAGGTTTTGTAGTACCGCCCCTCCCATACTACCGTCTCGTTCAGAGGCGCCAAATACCGCGATAGATTGCGGTTTGAAAAAACGTTTCAGGTATTTAGTGGACACGGGTGCAGTACCTCCCTTGATCAGACAGTGGTTATTGACAGGTAAATCCTACGCTATTTTGCAGTGCAGCAAAATTACGCATTTCGACTAAAGTCGTGCATATAAAGCCTCATGAGTATACCGACTGTTTATGGTCAGAAGCATGACAACGCTCAAACAATGCTGCACCGCAATACAATCATTAGAAAGTCAGCACCATCTCATGCCAGCTCAGGCCACCGTGCCCGGAGTCTGACTCTCCTCTATATTCGAAACCATGGCTGGCATACATATCAATCAGCCGCGTCTGACAGATCAGCAGGATGCGCTGCTTACCAGCCTGTTTCATTCGCTCAATAAAGCAAGTAAGCAAACGGCTGGCAATGCCCCGGCGCTGGTAATGCGGATGTACAGCAACAGACATAATCACCACATCAGGGCCTGCCGGATGATGCCCCTTGAGCTCCTTAAAGGCTTCATCTGACAGTACAACGTCAAATCCAGCACCGCTATTTATAAAGCCCACGACTTCACCGTCATACTCCTCTACAAGGAAGCCTTCGGGCCATGTTTTAATACGGGTGCTAATTTTCTCCCAGGTTGCGGCTTCATCACCTTCATAAGCTATTGTCTCAATTTCATAACAACGATCCAGATCAGACAGGCAGACATGCCGGACAGTTTCCACAGGCATCAGACGAACTCCAGCCAATTCAAATACAGACACCTTATCGACCGATTACCGCGCTGTAAATAACTGTTATTCTTAAGAATTCCACCGCCACCCCCCAGGACTTTCTCAGTCTGCAACGACTACTCTGGCGTACATCCCCCTTTCACACTGACCTTAAAGAGACCAAAGTTTAGCCCGATAACCCTTTTATCCAGGCCAGATGAATGTTATTAAATTAGCCTTGGCTAAATAAGCACAGATAAATATAAAAACCGGAAGGAGAATTTTATGGCCCGCGTTATTATTGTGGGTGCCAGCACTGGCGGCCTGCCAATGGCATACGAGATCAAACAGGCACTCGGTAACGCTCATCAGGTAACCGTGGTATCCAATACTGACACCTTCTCATTTGTGCCATCCAACCCCTGGGTAGCGGTTGGCTGGCGTTCAGCTGACGACATCAGCTTCAAACTGGAAGGGCCGCTGAAACGTAAGGGGATTGAATTTATCCACTGCGCAGCTCAGCGTATTGATGCCGAGCACAATCAGCTGATTCTCAGCGATGAACGGGTACTGGACTACGATTATCTGATTCTCGCCACCGGCCCCAAACTGGCCTTTGATGAAGTTGAAGGGCTAGGCCCTGACGGCTATACCCAGTCGATCTGTACCACAGGCCACGCACTGAAAGCCTACGACAAGTGGGAAACCTTCTGTCAGGACCCTGGCCATATAGTGGTAGGCTCGGTACCAGGAGTATCCTGCTTTGGCCCAGCCTACGAGTTTGCCCTGATCATGGACAAAGAGCTGTGCAAACGCAAAATCCGTAACAAGGTCCCGATGACATTTATCACCCCGGAACCCTATATCGGCCATATGGGTCTGGGCGGCGTGGGCGATTCCAAAACCCTGCTTGAGTCCGAGTTGCGCCAGCGCCATATCAACTGGATCACCAACGCCAGTGTTGAGCGCTGTACCAAAGAGACAATCTACGTTAACGAACACGATATGCAGGGCAATGTTATCAAGCAGCACGAGCTGCCGAATAACTACAGCATGCTGATGCCGCCGTTCAAGGGTGTCGATCTGTATAACGAAGCACCAGAGGGCCTGGTCAACCCACGTGGTTTTGTCACCGTAGATGACCATAACCGCAACAGCCAGTGGAAAAACATCTATGCACTGGGCGTTGGTATCGCCATCCCACCGGTAGAAGCAACCCCGCTCGCAGTAGGCACTCCAAAAACCGGCCTGATGATTGAAAGCATGGTCACCGCCATCTGCCATAATATTCAGGATCAGATTAATGGCAAAGAGCCGAGCGAAGAAGCCACCTGGAACACTGTCTGCCTGGCTGATATGGGCGATACCGGCGTAGCGTTTGTGGCCCTGCCACAGATTCCACCCCGTAACGTTACCTGGGCTCGCAAAGGCAAATGGGTCCATCTGGCCAAGGTCGCATTCGAGAAATACTTTATCCGCAATATGAAAAACGGTAACGCCGAGCCGGTGTATCAGAAATACATCATGAAAGCCTTCGGCATCACCCGCCTGCGTAGCGACGACTGATCAGTAGCGATTAGAACAGCCCCAGCTGTGGGGCTGTCAGACCCTCAAAGCTCTCATCCAGAAACTGAGCAATGGTATCCACCACCGGTTCAATCTGGCGATCAATATAGTGCTGGTAGTCGATGGCCGACTGCCGGTAGTCCAGCGGTTCCGCACCGTTCACCGTCATCACATAGGCCACATGGTGGCCTGGTCGACAGGGCTCGGGTAACCCAAGCGCAATGGCCTGGGCATTGGCTTTCGCTGCCGCCTGGGCATGGGGGGGCCGGTTACGCACATACGCCTCAACAGGCTGACGCAAACGCCGACGATACACCAGCTGGTCATCCAGCTCGCCATTACGCACCTGTTCCACCGTGGTTTTCACCAGCTCACGCCAGGGCTGATCACGGAACACCCGCTCATACAGTCGTTCCTGCAAAGAACGGGCAACCCCGCTCCAGTCCGTGCGGACGTTTTCCAGCCCCTTAAACACCATACGCGTCGCGCCATCTGCACTGCGCTTAAGGCCGGCATAGCGTTTTTTACTGCCTTTATCAGAATGCCGCATGGTCGGCATCAGGAACCGGCTGTAGTGGGTTTCATATTCCAGTTCAAGATAACAGGGCAGATCAAAGCGCTCCGCCAGCTGCTGTTGCCACCAGCGGTTCAGATAGTCCTGCAGTGCCTGGCCACGCTGATCAGCCTCATCGTCCTGGCATTCATCCCCCAGCCAGACAAACACCGAATCCGTATCACCATAGATGACGCTGTAGCCAAATTCGCGTTCAATTTCATCACGGGTCTGCAGCAGAATTTCATGGCCACGCAGGGTGATCGAGCTGGACAAACGCTGATCGAAAAACCGGCAGACATTGGAGCCCAGTACACCATAAAAGCTGTTCATGATGATCTTGATCGCCTGGGAGAGCGGTGTATTGCGTGCCTGCTTGGCCCTGTCACGCGCCTGCCAGAGCCGTTCGATCAGACCGGGCAGTATATGCTGCTGGCGGGAAAAATGAGCCTGGTTAAAACCCGGCACGGCATCTGTTTCAGCAGCACCTTCGCTAAGCCCCATCGGGTCGATACAGAATGTACGAATAATACTGGGGTACAGACTTTTAAAATCCAGTACAAGCACATGACGATACAGGCCCGGCTTAGAGTCCATTACATACCCACCGGGTGCTGACAGGCCCGACTGACCGGAGGCGTACTCGGGCGCCACATAGCCCTGGCGGTGCAGTAATGGCAGGTACTGATTATCAAATGCCGCC
>Ga0193958_1000290_pt1 | contig 19965 bp, 19 predicted proteins | sample FB_1_MG_FD_140320 | JGI IMG/M metagenome (GOLD analysis project Ga0193958, IMG submission 140320) | Microbial mat bacterial communities from the Broadkill River, Lewes, Delaware, United States - FB_1_MG | ecosystem: Environmental > Aquatic > Freshwater > River > Microbial mats | place: USA...
GAAGCAGGGGGAATTACCCAGCATATTGGTGCCTATGAAGTGAATGTTAAAGATATGGGAAGTATTACCTTCCTTGATACTCCTGGCCACGAAGCCTTTACAGCTATGCGTGCTCGTGGTGCAAAAGTAACCGATGTGGCTGTAATCATTATCGCTGCAGATGATAATATTATGCCACAGACTAAAGAGGCGATTAGTCACGCTCAAGCTGCTGAAGTACCTATTATCTTTGCTATTAACAAGATTGATAAAGAAGGTGCACAACCCGAGAAAATTAAGCAGGAATTGGCTTCTATGAATCTCCTTGTTGAAGAATGGGGGGGGACTTACCAAAGTCAAGATATCTCAGCTAAAAAAGGCCTTAATGTAGATTTACTCTTAGAGAAAATCTTATTAGAATCTGAAATGCTAGAACTTAAAGCAAATCCTAGCCGCCGAGCTGTTGGGGCTATCCTTGAAGCTTCTCTAGAGAAAGGCCGTGGATATGTAGCTAAAGTACTGGTACAAACTGGAACACTTTCTATCGGCGACCCTATTATTGCAGGGCAATATCATGGCCGTGTGAAAGCAATGTTTGATGAAAGAGGTAAACGAGTGAAAAAGGCCGGCCCTTCTACTCCCGTTCTCGTTCTTGGTCTAGATGGTGCCCCTCAAGCAGGAGAAAAACTTCAAGTATTGGAGTCTGAGCGTAAGGTGAAAGAATTGGCTAATAAACGTGGCCAAATTATTCGCCAACAACAGATTCGCGCTACCCGCCGTATCACTCTAGATGATATCACACGTCGACTAAAAGTTGGAAACTTCCAAGAGTTGAACTTGATCGTGAAAGGAGATATGGATGGTTCTGTTGAAGCACTTTCTGACTCTTTGCTCAAACTCTCTACTGAGCAAATTCAAACTAATATTATCTATAAAGCTGTAGGGCAAATTACAGAGTCTGATGTAAACTTGGCCGCTGCTTCAGATGCCATTATTATTGGTTTCCAAGTACGTCCTAACCCATCTGCTCGCCGCTTATCTGAACAAGAAGGGGTAGAAATTAAGACCTATTCTATCATCTACGACGCAATTGAAGAGGTGAAGTCTGCCCTAGAGGGTATGTTAGAACCTAAGCAAGTAGAAGAAACAATTGGTTCTGTAGCTATCCAAACTGTGTTTAGTATTTCTAAAGTCGGTAAGGTAGCTGGTTGTATGGTCCAATCTGGAAAAGTGACCCGTAATAGCTATGTCCGCGTGATTCGCGACGGTATTGTAATCTTCCCCAAAAAGGAAGGACAACATGGCGAACTTAGCTCACTCAAACGCTTTAAGGATAGTGTCGCTGAAGTTAAAAATGGCTTCGAATGTGGTTTAACCATCCGTAATTTTGATGGTATCCGTGAAGGCGATGAAATTGAAGTATACGAAATCAAAGAAGTGAAGCAAACGCTCTAAGCCGCTTGACTCAATAATAGAAAAGACCTCTTCTAGCAACTGCTATTAGAGGTCTTTTTTTTGTACCTTTGTCCCATTAAAGGACCAATTTAATCCTAAATTTTATGAAAGTAACTGGAATTAGCTTCGTCAGAAATGCGGTTAAGTTTGATTACCCTATCCTAGAAGCTATCCGATCAATTCTCCCACTCTGCGATGAGTTCATTCTTCTCTTTGGTAATTCAGAAGATGGGACAGAGGAACTATTGGCCCAAATTAAAGACCCAAAACTCAAAATTATTCCCTCTATTTGGGATGATAGCCTACGTGAAGGCGGTAAAGTATTAGCTGTAGAAACAAATAAAGCGCTAGATGCTGTTAGCCCCGATAGCGATTGGGTGTTCTATCTCCAAGGCGATGAGGTGCTTCACGAGAAGTTTATCCCTACGGTGCGTCAAGCCATGGAAAAATATCTCGATAACAAGGAGGTGGATGGTCTACTCTTCAATTATCAACATTTTTGGGGCTCTTACGATTATGTGGCCGACTCCAGAAAGTGGTACCGTCGAGAAATCCGAATAGTCCGAAATGATAAAAATATTCGCTCCTATAAAGATGCCCAGGGCTTTAGAACCAGAGAGGACGAAAAACTAAAAGTAAAGCTCATTCCCGCCGATATCTATCACTATGGCTGGGTGCGCCCCCCCGAAAAACAGGTCCAAAAACGCCTTTCTTCTAACCGATTCTGGCATTCTGATGAATGGATTGAGAAGAATATGCAAAAAGAAGGAGAATACGATTATTCCGACATTGATTCGGTAAAACGCTTTGAAGGAACAGCCCCCAAAGTTATGGAGGAACGCCTCAAACGCCTAAACTGGGAGTTTACTCCTAATCCCCCAAAACTCTCACTCAAAGAACGCCTCTCTAGAACGATCGAAAACATGACGGGAAAAAGAGTGGGCGAGTACCAAAATTATAAAATTATCTAATTATGCGCCCGCTTACTGTACTGATTCCCACCTTCAATGAAGCTGATAACCTCCGAGAGTTATTGCCTTTGGTCAGCTGGGCTGATGAGGTGCTGGTCGTTGATTCTTTTAGTACAGATGATACTTTAGAAGTAGCCCAAAAAGCTGGTGCCCGAATTATTCAAAGAGAATACGGTAATTCAGCTAGCCAAAAGAATTGGGCGATTCCTCAAGCCAAAAATGAATGGATCTTTCTGCTCGATGCCGATGAACGCCCTAGCAAAGACCTAACAGCCGAAATTAAGGCGATTATGAGCCAAGCCGAGGATCCCCAAGGCCCTATTGCTTACTGGATGGGGCGCGATAACCATTTTATGGGACAGGCGGTCCGCTTTTCTGGCTGGCAAAATGATGCGGTGATCCGCTTTTTTAAACGTGATTGCTGTAGTTACGAGGAAAAAGAGGTGCATGCCGAAATCATCACGAAGGGAAAAGTCGCTTGGCTAAAGGGCCGCTTATTGCACTATACCTTCAAAAATATGCGCCATTTTATGGCCAAAATGGAGCGCTACGCCCATTGGTCTGCTGGCGATTATGCTAGCAAAACCCCTAAAGTGGGCTTTTTTCATCTTTACCTCAAACCCGCTTTCCGCTTCTTCAAGCATTACATCATCCAACAGGGTTTTCGCGATGGAAAAGTGGGCTTTATTGTCTGTAAATTACTGGCCTGGGGCGTTTTTATGCGCTATGTTATCCTACTCGAAAAAAGGGGACATTAGCTGTTTTGGGGCCTCAGCTGCGGCTTCGCCTTGCTGCGCTACGCTTTGGGGCTCGCAAGTCTGCTCGGCCCTTCGCCGCTTTCAGCGGCTCGGTCTGGCCTGACGGCCACCCCGCCGCATCGCTAGGCCAAAAAAAAGGCCCTTTGGGCCTCGAGCTAAAGCGCAATTTAGCCCATAATTTGTTTGAGGACCTCCCAGCTTTTGAGTTGGAAATTGGGCAAATGATAGCGATAAAATAAAATCATTTGCTCAATAAAATGTTGCCGCTTGAGGCGGTTGAGTTTTATATCTGCTAAGTGATACCGATCTAAACGAAGAAGTTGATCCAGAATCTGACTGCTTTCTTTATCAAAATGATAGGGATGGAGGGGCTGTTCTTGTACAAATTCTCCCTCTTTATAATCAAAAATGGAGGCGGAGCTAGGGCTGGGACAAAAGCCCAATTCTGCCGCAAAATGGACCATAAAATGCAAATGTAAATTGGCCCAAGCAGGGCTATTTTTTTGGTCCAATTGATTAAAGTAAACCCACAAAAAGTTATAGAGCTCTTCTTGTGGACCCTCTTCTTGTAGGCCTTTTTGGGCAACTTCCACCATGAAAAGGGCCATATTTGAGCGGGCAATATCAAAGGGAATGATTTGGTAGATATAGCTGGGCCGAATTTCCTTGACCTTATTTAGGTCTCGTTCTTCATTGTGATAAACGACTAGTTCTACCCAAGACATGGGGCGCAAAAGGGCTTTAGTAATTTTTGCTTTAGGCTTGCGCACGCCATGGACCATATAAGAGCGGCGGCCAAGTTCTCGGCTAAATAGATCGCAGATGACGCTACTTTCACTATAATCTACAGTGCGCAACACTAGGCCTTCAATTTGTTTGAGCATAAGTGGAAATTTGGTCCAAAAGGAGGTTGTTTGCATCTAGCAGGCGCAAAGCGCCGCAGGCTGAGGGATGGAAAGTGGTGCGGCAAAGCCGCAGACCAAAGTTTTTGAGCGTAGCGAAAAAACTGCAGGGCCGAGCAGACCTGCGAGCCACGACACAGCCCGACCCGACCAGAGGAAGGGGCAGCCCCAAAACTAGATTCAAATAAAGTTATAAAATGGGGGGCAGACAAAAAAATAAAAAAAAAGCAGTCCTGCGCCCAAGCTTTCGTATCTTTGCGGCACTTAACGAAAATAATAAATCGAAAAATATGTTATCTTTCATTCAGTTTTTCACCTTTCAGCGACAGCTGATTTTGTTTTTTGCTTGTTTAGCCTTGACTTTAGGGCTTTGGCCCACAGTGGGTTTTGCTTGGGCTTGGATGCCTTTATTAGTCGTCATCATTTTGTTGGTTAAGCATTTTTTGATCGGCACGGTGAATGCTGCGGCCATGAAAATGCAGATTGGGGATACGGAGGGAGCGGAAAAAGTACTGGCTTATACCTTTAAGCCAGAATGGCTGCAATTTGGTTATCATGGGATGTACTACTTTATTCGTTCGGGTTTGGCTTTACAAAAAGGAGAGACCAAAAAATGTGAAAAATTAGCCAATCAGGCATTGGGTTTAGATTTGCCGGATGATATTCGTGCAATGCTTTATTTGCAGCTCATTAATGTACAAGGAATGTATGCGCAAAAAATGACCACTGAAACGCAGCGCCGTCCTTATGTAATGAAAATGAAAGACTATTTGGAAACGGCTAAGAAATTGAACGTTAATAATCCACAGGTTAAAGAAAACATCCAGGAAATTGATTTGATGTTGAAAGGGCAGCATCAGATGCAACGTCAGGCTATGAAAGGCGGTCGTGGTGGCATGAAAGGGCAGATGCAGAGTTATATGAAAAGAGGGGGGAAACGTCGTTAAACAAGAGATCTTATGTTTTTTAATCCAAGATTGCGTTTTATTCTCATCTTTTCGCTTTTTGCGGCGGGAGTCGTGGCCATGTTATTAGATTTTGGGCCAACGATTAGTATTTTGACTTGGGGATTTGCCATTTTGTTGCTTTTAGGCTATTTTCTATTTGGGCATATAAATGGAGCTCTTTTTGCGCTAAAGGCAGGCAAAATAGAGCAGGCAGAGAAGTATTTGGCGGCCACTCATAATGAAGATTGGTTGTTGGCTTCTCATCGGGCCTACTACTTTTTTTGTCAGGGCTTGATTGCTATTTATAAAAGCCAAGAGAAGAAGATAGAACAAGAAAAGCGTGTTGCACTTTTGGAAAAAGGGGAACAGCAATTGTTGCAAGCCATAGATTTGGGTATGCGCAGAAAGGCCGAAAAGGCCATGTCGTATCTAAATTTGGCGCATATTGCGTATTATCGAGCAGATAAAGTCAAGGCAGAAAAATATGCTCAGTTATTAGCAGAACATTTAACCGAAGATCTGCACCTCAAGAAAGGTTATGAGGATTTGCAGTTGGCAATCGCTAAAATGCCTTAAGGAAAATTATGGCGCAAAGCTGTATACATTGTTCGGCCCAATTGCCTGCCCGCAGCCGGTTTTGTCCAGTTTGTGGGGGGCTGCAGTGGCCTATAGATTTTGAAGATATGGCCCAGCTGCCGCAGCAGCTCAAAGGGGCCTTCTTCTTATATATGCAGCAGGAAGGAGAGGCTTTAGGTTTAAGAACTGCCTCTTTGGGGCAAGAAGATGGCTTTCGCCTACGTTACTTAGAAGAACATTTGCTAGAATTGGCCTATTGGGTAGAACAGCAGGATGCTACTCAACAACAGCAGCTTCGGGCAATTAGTGACGAAATAGATTGGCAGTTTAGGACTTGGGCTGAGGCCTACTTCTTGCAAGAGGGGCGAGCATATTTACCACAGGCTTTACCGCAAAGTTTGCTGAGCTATCAGCAGATGCAAAGAGGCGAAAGTTGCAATTTGCGCACATTAATAGCTAATTATTTGCAGACAGATAAATTGCCTTATGCACATAGTTGGCAAGCTCTAGATTGGCCCAAAAAATTAAAAACAGCAAGTCGTAAATTCTTTTCAGCAGCAGGTCAAGAAGAGTTGCTCTTCTTTTTAGACCCCTCTATGCGACAACTCGGCCGGAGAGGGTTTATTTTAACGCCAAAAAGCCTGTACTGGCGGCAAGCTATGAGCCAAGGGCGCAGCGTTCAATTTAGTCTGCAAAGCAAATTGCAACTAAAAAAACAAGTATTATACATAGATGAGCAAGTCTTTGACTTTCAGGCAGAACTTAACTTAAATAGCTACTTCCTCTTTAAACGTATGGCTGTTTTGCAGTAAAAGAAGTTAACTTTGGTTTATTAATTGCCTAGGCAAAGCAATTGAAATAGAACTCAGTCTAAAAAACTAAAGCTTTAGGCGAAAAAGAGTAGGGGGATAGCCCAATTTTAGTATTTTATTTGGCTTTTCATTCCTTCTGTTAACAGACCTATAACCTATCTAATTTTGTATGAATGGACCATCCATTCACTAAAAACAAATTTTTATGAACAAGCTCTTTACTGCCCTTTTGCTCTTTTGGAGCTTGGGCCTAATGGCGCAAGATGATGATATTTATAAGTATGAAGTAGACCTCAATGAAGTCATTGCGGACCAAGTAAAGGTGAGCCTAGAGGTGCCTAGTTCGGTTCCCGAAGATGAGGTGACTTTCTACTTCCCCCGAATTATTCCTGGAACCTACGAGATTCACGATTACGGCCAATTCATTAATAATCTGGAGGCCTTTGATAGCAAAGGAAAAAAGCTAAAGGTTAACCGCATAGACAAAAATACCTGGAAAATTAAAAAGGCTCGTCGCCTAGAAAAAATTACCTATCTGGTAGAAGATATTTGGGATGCTAAACTCAAAGAACCTTTGTTTGAACCTGCTTGTACTAATTTTGATGCAGGAAAGGTGTTTTTTATCAATAATAATGGACTCTTTGGCTTTTTTGAGAATAAAGAGAAGCTCAAATTTGAATTGACGTTTAATCGCCCCAACGACTTTTACGCAAGTACGTCTTTACGTAGAACAGGTGGCGACTTTGATACGGATGTTTTTCGCGCCTCAGATTATGGCGATCTCGTTGATGCCCCTATCCTTTATAGTAATCCAGATACTGTCAATTTTAAATTGGGCTATGGCGATATTCAAATTTCAGTTTACTCGCCCAATAAAAAAGCGACGGCTAAAGATATTGCCGAGAAGATCCGCCCAATGCTAGAAGCCCAAAATAAATATTTGGGCAATATGCTTCCCGTTGATCGCTACCACTTCCTTATTTATCTCTCGCCAAATGGCTATCCTTCAGGCTCTATCGGTGCCCTAGAACATCCTCGCTCTTCTATGTTCTGCCTAGCCGAAGAAAAGGTAGACCGAATTGGCGAGTTGGTTGTAAATATCGCTTCTCACGAGTTCTTTCATATCGTAACTCCCCTCTACATCCAATCAGAAGAGATTTATAACTTTAATTATATCGACCCCAAAATGTCTAAACACCTTTGGCTTTACGAAGGGGTGGTCGAATATATGGCGCACCACATGCAATGCCGATATGGCCTGAAAACACATGAAGAGTTTATGGATAAACTTTGTGAGAAGGTGCAAACTTCTACCCGCTATAAAGCTGGAATTCCCCTGGCCGAAATGAGTAAAAAATGCTTGGATAAGGAGTTTAATAGCCAATACAATAATATTTACTATAAAGGCGCACTGACTGCTATGTGCTTAGATCTAGAACTTATCCGACTCTCAGAAGGACAATATGACTTGACCATGCTTTTACGCGATCTTTCCGCCTATTATGGTCAAGACAACCCCTTTCAAGATGTAGAACTCTACGAGAAGATTATCGAAATTACGGGCTTCCCCCAACTTCAAAAATTCTTTGATAAGTATGTGGAAGGTATCGAAATGCTCGACTATAACAAGTTCTTGGCTCCCTATGGCGTAGCGTACTTTAAAGAGGCTGATGTGCTAGAAATGTCTCCTCTTGGTGGCCTCGAAAATGGCGCACTCCGCACCGATACACTTGGCCGATTCTATATGGCTAAAGCCGAAAAACTCGATGAATTTGGAAGCAAATATATGGGCCTTAAAAATGGTGATGTTATCCTCTCTTGGAACGACAAAAGTTTTACCCCAAAAACCGCTTCAGCCATCCTCTTTGCTTATATGCAAGGTCTTAAAGTAGGTGACCCTTTAGTCATTCGAATTCTTCGTCCAGATGAGGAGGGGAACTACAAAGAAATGAGCTTGGAAACAGAAATTACTAAGATCAACATGAAGAAAAAGCACGTCTTTAAAATTAAAAAGACAATGACAGAAGAGCAAGAAACGCGCTTTAAACGTTGGCTCGAACCACAAATTAGATAAGAACAGGAGGACTTCGGTCCTCTTTTTTTATGCTTTGGGGCCCGCGGCCACCCTTTAATTGGGGTGGCCGCCGCTATGCTTCGCCGCTCGCAAGCTTGCTCGGCCCTGCAGCCGCCTGTGGCGGCTTGGGTCTGGCCCTTTGGGCCACGGCTCCGCAGCGCTGGGCCATCGCTCGCAGGCGGTCAAGCCGCCTATTAGACCCAAAAACTTGCCTCCTAGAGCTTCCAAAAACTTTTGCAGGCTGCGCCAACTTCCTTATCTTTCGCATCCACTAATGACAAACAACAAAATGAAAAAAATTATCCATACGCCTCAAGCACCTGCTGCAGTAGGCCCCTATAGCCAAGCCATTGCGGCCAATGGCTTTTTGTTCCTTTCTGGACAAATTGCTATTGATCCTAGTAATCAAGAACTCAAGGTGAATGGCAGTATCCAAGAGGAAACTGAGCAGGTAATGAACAACCTTTTAGCTGTTTTGGCCGAAGCAGGCCTTGGTCCAGAACATCTCGTAAAATGTAGCATTTTTATGAAGGACATGAATGATTATGCTGCAATCAATGAGGTTTATGCCCGCTATTTTGAAGGCATTGCTCCTCCCGCTAGAGAGGCTGTTCAAGTTAGTCGGTTGCCCAAAGATGTACGGGTAGAGGTTTCTGCTTTTGCTGCCTACCCTCAAGATAAATAAGGAAATGGAGATTCTAGAACAATTACAAACTGTAACAGAATTGGCCCAAGGGAGTAAATGGCAGCGTTTACGGAAACGTCCTCTGGGCTATATTTTGGCCCAATTGCGTCGAAGGCTTTTCCCAAAAGCTGACTGGGCGGTCCAATCGTCTACTTTTTGGGGCCAAAAAATGAATTTACTCTTGCCTGCTAGCCTTGATATTTACTTAACTGGAGGCAAAACTCATGATTCTGAAATTCGCTTGGCGCGCTGGCTGATTCAAGAGCTAAAGGCCGAAGATCAGTTTTTGGATATTGGGGCGCATTATGGTTATTTTAGCTTATTAGCAGCTCATTTGGTTGGTCCAAAAGGCCAAGTACAAGCTTTTGAAGCTGCTTCAGCCACTTATCGAATATTGGCCCAAAATGCCGCCAAAGTCCCTCAAGTGAAGGTAGAGAATAAAGCGGTGGCTCAAGAAGCAGCTATCCTCAAATTTTATGAGTTTAGCAACAAACATTCTGAATATAACAGCCTACATTTGGAGCAATTTGAAGACGAAGATTGGTTTGCCAAAGACCCGCCTAAAGTGCATAATATTGAGGCTGTTTGCCTAGATGATTATTTGCAGACTAGCGATTTTTTGCCCAAATTGATTAAAATTGATGTGGAAGGGGCCGAACATGAGGTTTTACTTGGAGCCAAGGCGTTTTTGAGCGCTAATTCGCCTAAAATTGCGATGGAGTATTTGGCTGCTAGCCGAGATAATGCCCCGCATTTGGCCGCCCAATCACTTTTGGCCAAACTGGCTTATTTTCCCCATATTATCTGCGCTTCAGGCCAATTAGAACGCTTAAATAGCTCTGTAGAAGATTATCTTCAGCGGAAGGGAGAGGACTCGGATAATATAGTCTTTGTCAAAGACTAATTGGTCCAATTGCAGCGTACAGGGCGCAAAGCGCCCGCAGGCTGAGGGATGGACAGCAGTGCGGCAAAGCCGCAGACCGAGCAAAATGAGCATAGCGAAATTTTGCGTAGGGCCGAGCGATCAGCGAGCTGCGACACAGCCCGACCCGAGCCGATAATTCATGAGGGTTTTAACCCTCATTTTGTATCGCTTCGCAAAGCGATACCGCTTTGCGCTGGGTTTTAACCCGGCGGAAGGGGCAGCCCCAAAAAAAATAGAAAAACAACAACAACTTATGTCTGTAAAACAATTTATTGAAAGTGATAAGGACCGTTTGTTAGAGGAGCTGATGGCTCTTTTGCGGATTCCTTCAATTAGTGCCGATTCCAATTATAAAAAAGACATGCTTTCGGCAGCTGAATTTTTGAAAATCAAGCTGTTAGAAGCGGGAGTGGATAGCGTGGAAATTTGTCCCACAGCTGGCCATCCTATTGTTTATGCCGAAAAAATTGTGGACCCTAGTTGGCCAACCGTTTTGGTTTATGGACATTATGATGTGCAGCCGCCAGATCCCATTGAACTTTGGGAATCTGGACCTTTTGAGCCCATTGTCAAAACCACCGATCGTCATCCTGAGGGGGCTATTTTTGCCCGTGGTGCCTGTGATGATAAGGGGCAGATGTACATGCATGTCAAGGCATTTGAGTACATGATGCGAGAGCAAAAGATGTATTGTAATGTTAAATTTATGCTAGAGGGCGAAGAGGAAGTTGGTTCGCCAAATTTGGGCCCTTTTATGCGTGAAAATCAGGAGCGTTTGGCCTGTGATGTCATCCTCATTTCTGATACGTCTATGCTGGGCAATGAGAGTCCTTCCATGACTTCGGGTTTGCGTGGTTTGAGTTATGTGGAAGTGGAAGTAACGGGTCCGAATCGCGATTTGCATTCAGGAACTTATGGTGGTGCTGTGGCCAACCCTATCAATATATTGGCCAAAATGATTGGTTCTTTGCAAGATGAAGAGGGCCGGATCACCGTAGAGGGCTTTTATGATGATGTTTTGGAGGTTTCTGCCGAAGAGCGAGAAGCTATGGCCAAGGCGCCCTTCGATTTGGCTGATTATAAGGCCAAATTGGGCATTGATGATGTGGCTGGAGAGGCTGGATTCTCGACTATGGAGCGGGCGTCTATTCGCCCAACTCTCGATGTGAACGGCATTTGGGGCGGTTATATTGGCGAAGGAGCCAAAACGGTTTTGCCTTCAAAAGCTTATGCCAAAATTTCTATGCGCTTGGTGCCCAACCAAAACTCTGAGCAAATTACGGCACTATTTAAAAAGCATTTTGAGGCCCTTGCGCCTGCTTCGGTCAAGGTGGTGGTGACTCCTCATCATGGTGGAGAGCCCGTTTTAACGCCCACAGATGGCATTGAGTTTCAGGCGGCGGCCAAGGCTTATGAGCAAACCTTTGGTAAGCGGCCTATTCCCTTGAGAGCGGGTGGCAGCATTCCGATTGTGGCTCTATTTGAAGAGATTTTAGGTGCAAAAACAGTTATGATGGGCTTTGGTCTAGACACCGATGCCATTCATTCGCCCAATGAGCATTTTGGGGTATTCAATTACTTCAAAGGAATAGAAACATTACCTTACTTCTATGAGCATTTCCGTGCGATGAAGAAGGCTTAGGATCTTTTTTGGGGCTGCCCCTTCCTTCGGTCGGGTCGCTTCACTCCGCAGCTCGCAGGTCTGCTCGGCCCTGCAGCGCTTTCAGCGCTTTGGTCTGCCGCCTTCGGCGGCCCTGCTCCGGCAGCTCAGCCTGCGGGCGCTTCGCGCCCTGCTCAACGCAAAAGAAAGGCCCAGAATATTTAGTTCTGGGCCTTTTCTATTTAGAAACTAGTTTCTAGGGCCAGCAATTGTTTTAGGCTTTTTTCTAGAATATCCTTGCGCAGATTTTTGCCAATAAAGACAATTCGGCTTTGACGGGGTTTGTCTTCGGGCCAGTCCTCGCCCAATTGGAGGGCAAAGGATTTGCGGACCGATTGCAAGATCATTTTTTTATCTTGCCATTGGATAGAGAGCACGCCCTTCACTCGATAAATGCCTTCGCCTTGTAGCATGAGCAGCACTTGCAGCCAATGTCGAAGCTTAAGTAAGTCAAAGGGCTGGTCAAAAATAAAGCTATGTGTAACCAATTCGCCCTGCTCATGATGATGGTGATGATGGCTGCCGTGGCTACAGCTTTTGGGTTGATGTTGGGCCTTGAGCTTTGCTTCTACAGAAGCAAAAGCATAGGCTTGTAAAGCTAAAAGATTGCGTTCTGTTTTGCCATAATCGGCCTCAATGATTTCGGCCAAGGGGTTCAGCTTTTTGAGGCCTGCCTTGGTTTTGGCCAATTGTTCTGTAGAAGCAGTAGATTTTTTATTGAGCAGAATAAGGTCGGCAAAGGCGAGTTGGCGTTTGGCTTCTTCTCTTTCTGCTAAGCTTTCTAGCGTATATTGGGCATCGGCTAGGCAGATAACTGCATCTAGTTGAAAATAGGCTTGGATTGATTCATCGGCTACAAAAGCAGCGGCAATAGCATCGGGTTCGGCAATGCCTGTAGTTTCAATAACGAGATGATCAAATTCGTAATTTCCGTTGAGAAGTTTGGCTAAAGTATCTATCAATTCATCATTGAGATTACAGCAGATACAGCCATTTGAAAGTTCAAAAATTTGGTCTTCTCCACGGATGACCAAATCTTGGTCAATTCCTAGTTCGCCAAATTCATTTTCAATAATGGCGAGCTTTTTTTCGGGATAGCGTTGGATGAGTTCATTGAGCAGGGTAGTTTTTCCGCTGCCCAAAAAGCCTGTAATAATAGTTACTGGAATGCGTTTATCCATAATAATATCTTTTGTTAATCAGAGTTGTTATTTATGGGCAAAAAAGGCCACAGCAAACTGCTGTGGCCTTTTTTATTTTATTGGTTATCTCTCCATTCATAGACCCATTTTGCTTGAATTTGCTCGAGGTGGCCCTCATTGCAATCTTCTCGTTTGCCCACAAAGTTGGGGAGGTCTAGCACCCATTCGATAAGGTCGGTAAAGCGGATGCGATAAATTTTGGATTCCGTAAAATCATCGCCAAATTTATCATAAAGGCCCATAGCGATATCCTCGTAATCGGTCCAATGGATAGGAAGGTCAAGTTCAAAACTCATGAGATCTTATATTTAGTGTTCGTGTCCAATAATGCGAGATTGGTCAGGGACCAAAACTTCAATAACGGCATCTTCTTCTTGAATGATGCATTGGCAGGCGAGTCTAGACTCTATGCGTGGATCTAGGGCTCTATCAATAAAGTCCTCTTCTTGATCCGAGATTTCGGGAAGGCAATCTTCGCCTTCTTCAATATAAACATGGCAGGTACTACAGGCGCAGACGCGGCCACAGTTGTGGTTAATATGAATATCATTATCATCAGCCAATTCGGAGATATTATCGCCTAGGCTGGCTTCTAGTTCCTTGGGTGGAATATTGGGGTCTTCAAAAGTGAATTTTACAATAGCCATATTGTTTTGAATCAGATATTTTTTAGTTGCATGAAATGCCAGGCGGGTTTAGTGGGCTGCGGAGCCGCCTCGGCCTTTAGGCCGAATGGCCTAGCGATGTGTAGGGGTGGCCGAAGGCCAGACCAAAGTGCGCAGCACTGAAGGGCCGAGCGAATAGCGAGCCCCGAAACGTAGCGCAGCAAGCGCAGCGCAGCTGAGGCCCCAAAGGATAGAAATCAATAAAATAATTAGTATTTCTTTTCTTTGGCCGCAAAGTTAACAAGACTAAATCAAAATAGTTGCTTTCTTTGGACAAACTTACAGATTCTAGGCATTGAGGATAGTTTTGGGAATTTTTCGGCCCAATTTGGGGGCGGAGTTATCTATATCTTCAATGATAAAGAAGCCGTCATTGCCTTGTTTTTGGTAAAGTGGCATAAGGATGAGGCCATCGAGAGGAGAGTAGATGGGGCCATTTTTATCTTCGGCTAATAATTCTCCTTTATAGATGGGGTCAAAATTGCGATAAATTTTATCGTTGCGCATTGTAAAGTTGTCGCCTTGATGGATGCGGTGGCAGTAGGCCAGTCGGCCTTCTTTGGGGAGGCCTTGGTTCTCTTCACTGAGGCGGAGTTCGTGTTTCATTTCGATATCTTCGGCATAGAAGCCGCCCATAGCGGTAAAGCATTGGATGATAGCCGAAACGGCGTGCCCTACAGAGGAGAGGCTATCATGTTGGCCAGCCTCAAAGCAGATTGAGGTGAGTTGGTGACCGGGAAAATTTTCTTGGCGAAAATAATGAAGGATAGTTCCTTCTAGGCCATCGAGAAAACCGTGTAGGAGAGGGGCGTGAATATTGAGGCCCAGCGCTCTAGAATTTTCATCGGTAGAGGGGATAAGGAACATTCCTCCTTTGGCGGTAGTGGTATGCAAATCGAGCAAAACAACCTGTTCGTCTGGATGTTGGTCCATTAGTTCTTGGATCGTTTCGAGCAGCCCTTTGAGTTCTTTTTCCTCTTGAGATTGAAGTTGGTCGATAGGGGTATTTTTAATCCCTTCCACTCGTTTATTGGTCCAGATTCGATTAAAATCCTCATCTACAAATCGTTGGCTAGAGGCGATAGCGGCCAAATTGCCTCTTAGGGCGACAATACGGCCACGATAATCAAAATCTGTTTTATTTTGGTATTCTTGATCAATGCGTTGAAAGAGTTCTTGAACGGCGTAATAGCCAGCGGGTTCATTTCCATGAACCTGGGTTAGAATAAGCAACAGCGGCCCTTTTTCAGAGCCGCTGCGTTCGCCCAGAATGCGCGAAATTTGAGTCATAACATTAATATTTTTCGGGCATTAACTGCCTTCGTAGTAATCAGCTTCTTTAAGGATATACATGAGGCGGAGGGGGTCTTCGCTATTGAGTTTGAGTTTTCCTTTGAGCGTGATGGGTTTATCTATGCGATAGATAATGGGTGTTTTGGCGTCGATTTCGATCACAGATTCGGGGCCAGCTCCGCCACAGAAGAAGCAAGAGCTATAAGGAAAGGCCGAAAGGGTCATGCGGCCACCGCTAAGATCGGCGGGAATGACATAGCCTTTAAGGACGATCTCTTTTCCATCTAATTTTTTGATACTTCTATTAAATACGGGGGTATAAATCATGGTCCCGCTTTCAATATCAATTTTTGATTTATATTTCACTTTGCTCAAGACTTTCCAGAAATGCAAGCCATCAGAGGGGTTTTGGGCCAACAGTCCAGAACCTAAGCTGGCAAATAGAAAGCTGAATATCAGTGCTAAGGATTTCATTTTATAGTAGTTTTAAGTTCCGTCTGCGGAAGTTTACAAAAGTAATGATTTATTCCTAGATTTAAAATCCAGTATTGCTTTGCCAAAATCCATTCCCAAAATTATGCAAATAGAAGAACTCATTAGCTTGCTCAACCAGGATCCCATTGCTCTTTTCTTTTATTTTTTACTCCTGCCTTTTATAGCTCTGTTGCTCAATATTATTTCGGGCCGATCTCCAGAATCAACTTCTTATGGCTATTTATATTCTTTAGTGGTGTATGGGGCGGCTATTCCTGCTTTGGTTTCGCTCATGTTTTGGTTGTATAGCATTATGCTGAATCAAAAAAATCTCTTGGAGTTGAGTTTTAGCATTTATTATCTGCCTATAATTTCGGCTTTTGCTATTGTCACTATTTTAAGAAAAAAGGGATTGAAAATGAAATGGCTACCCTGGTTTGGCGAGTTATACGAGCTACTTTTGGTGGCGGCCTTGGCTTTGGGGCTTTTACTCTTATTGATGCACAAAATGGTGCTCCCTTTTCAAGAACTCTGGCAGATTGGACTTTCTTTTCTGCTCTTCTTTTTGGCCTTCAAATTTTTGTGGGAGTACAGCCAGCAGGTTTTTCGCTCTTCTGTACGATAATTTTTTGGGGCCCGCGGCCAGCAAGCTGGCCGCCGCTATGCTTCGCCGCTCGCAAGTCTGCTCGGCCCTGCAGCCCTACGGGCTTTGGTCTGGCGCTTTGCGCCACGGCTGCGCAGCGCTGGGCCAATAGGGCCTGGCCAAGCCGTCAGCTCAAAAAAATGATTGAAATATTTGGCCATTTGATTAAAAGTTGGCATATTTGCACCGCAGTTGGCTCCATAGCTCAACTGGATAGAGCATCTGCCTTCTAAGCAGACGGTTGCAGGTTCGAGTCCTGCTGGGGTCACCAAAGCAGCTAGTTTTACTAGCTGCTTTTTTTTGTTTTAGCCTATCCGTCAAGGGTTTATCTGCTATTTTTAAGCATTGCGGCGGCATCGGAAAAAGCCCAAATTCGCCTTGTTTTTAGGGGGGGGGGCACCAAAGTTATAGTGAGATGGGGGATAAAAAAAGCCTACTATATAGTAGGCTTTTTACATTTTAATTGTATTATTAAAGTCTATTTAACTTTTTAATACAATTAAACTATGGCAAAGAGAACTGGCAGTACAAAAGACATTCTTTTAGAGCATTCTAAAGCGAAAGCAAATTTATATGCATCGTACTTAGAAACATATATAAATGTTTTGAAATACTCATTTGTTGAAAAAATATATATATATGATTTGATGTGCGGTGAAGGTATTTATAAAAATGGAGAAGCAGGAACTTCGGTAAAAGCATTTAACGTAGTTAAAAAAAACTTACAGGGTTTTAAAAACAAAAAAACTATAATATTGTGTTTTAATGATAACGGCTACTCAGATGTCGAAGAAGGTAAAATGAAAATTGATAGAGTTAGGGAGTATTGTGAATCACAGGGCCCACATCCTGATTGCTTAAAAATTCATTACACTCAAAAAGATCTTATTAAAGATATATACAAGGGGTTACTGGATAAAATTTCTTCTCTAAAGGAGAACAAAGCAAGAATGCTACTACTTCTAGATCCCTATGGGTACAAAGATTTGCCACCTAATGTGGTTAAAGAAATTTTAACTACAAAAAAGAACTGCGTTGAACTATTATTATTTGTACCAATTAACCAAATGGGAAGGATGGCAAAAAAAGCTATGGAAGATGAATTTCCTGGTGGAGCTCCACTTAAAGTTTATTTAAATCAATTATTTACTAATAATCAGGTTAAATTTGAAGGGGGCAAAGGTTTTTCTAAGACGTTAATCTCTGCATATGACAAAATGTTTGAAAATGAATTTTATGTTAATGATTTTAAACTGAAAACAAAAGATGGGAATGTCTATGCACTTCTTTTTTTTACGCCTCATATTCGAGGTATGGAAAAATTTATAGAGGCTAAATGGAAGCATGATGCTAAAAATGGAGTAGGATATGATCCAGCAGAGCTAAAAAAAGCCCCTGAAATATTTCATAAAATCCATAAAGAAGGGTATGTTGATGATCTGAAAGATTTTATTTTAGAGAAAGCAGGAGAGGCGACAAACTATGATTTATACTTATTTGCTATAAAGCGTAGTTATATGAATAAACATACTAATGAGGCTTTAAAGGCAATAAAGCATAAATATACACTTGAGAGATTCAACAGAGACAATGGTGAAAAGATCAAACACTCTTACTTAGACTATAAGCATCATAAGATGGGAAAAGGTGACAAAATTGTCACTTTTAAGTTAACTAAAAAGTTTAAAAAATGAGTGCATCAAAAATAGAATGGACTGAGGAGACGTGGAACCCTACGACTGGGTGTAATAAAGTTTCTGCAGGTTGTAAATATTGTTATGCAGAGACTATGGCCAATAGACTTCAGGCAATGGGAACACCTGGATATGAAAATGGCTTTAATTTCAGTATTATGCCTGAAAGGTTGGAACAGCCATTGAAGCGTAAGAAAGCGACAAAGTATTTTGTTAACTCAATGAGTGATTTATTTCATGAGGATATGCCATTGTCTTTTTTAGATAAAATAATGGATGTAATTAAAAGAACACCTCGCCACATATATCAAATTTTAACCAAGAGAGAAAATAAAATGGCAGATTACTTTTCAACAAGAGAAATTCCTAGTAATATTTGGTTAGGAGTAACCGTTGAGAATAAAAAACATGGACTGCCAAGAGTTGATAAATTACGAGGATTAAATGCTAGCATAAAATTTTTATCGGTAGAGCCTTTACTAGAAGATTTAGGCGAGATTAACCTGTCAGGTATAGATTGGGTTATTGTTGGAGGTGAAAGTGGCCCTAAGGCCAGACCAATGAAAGAAGAATGGGCACTAAATATCAAAAACTCGTGTGAAGATCAAAGTGTTGCTTTTTTCTTTAAACAATGGGGGACGTGGGGTATTGATGGTGTTCGACGAAGTAAGAAAAGTAATGGTCGAGAGTTAGAGGGCCAAGAATGGAATGCTTTCCCAGAATACAAATAGGCACAAAAAAAGCGGCCCGAAGGCCGCTTAAATCTACTGCTACTCTTCCTTCTTGTTAGAAAAAAGATGATTGTAGAAATAATAGAGATGTCCAATTAGCATGAATCCTGAGAAAGTAGGTATACCTAATAGTTCTAGAAAACCAGCTAAGAATGCCATAAAGAGTAAAAACTTTTGGATTTTTCCAATCTTTATCGCTACATTTGGGTATTGCAACGGAGGAATATAACAGATGAGTCGTAAACCTGGTCCTAACAGGTTGGCCTCATTTGTAATTTCAAAGTAACAGATTATGCCTATCGTTATTAGGCATAGAAGGACAGGGAGAGCTTCCCTAAAAAAATTGCTCATTTGTTTTATTTTTACTTCCCTTCTGTCAAAAGGGAATCGTTTAAGAAATTCCTCAGTAGTTCCCGCTACTGAGGATTTTGTTTGTCAAATATAGTGTTTTTACTTGATTAAATAGGGGGTTATACTGAAAAATGTAACCAAAAAAGTTATCAACATAGTTATTAACAATATTTTGCGTCTTAAGTAGCTTGATGCTACGAATGAACCCAAAAAAGAAGACAAAAGCAAGTTTATAGAGCACAAAAGTGCTTTTTAGGATCTTTTGTAGTTAGTATATTTGCTTTTCTTGGTAATGGTAACATACAAAAAGCAACACCTAATAGCCAAGGTTTTTAAAAAGCGGCTTGAAAGAAATTCCCTAGTAGATTCAGCTATTAGGGTTTTTAATTATTAGAGCATTTTGAATAGCATAGAATAGCCGCTCTTTTGCCTATGCTAGGCATAAAAAAAACGGTCTTAAGACCGTTTTTTTTTATTACGCCTTATTTTAAAAGTTAAATTATACTCATATAGTAGTCTTTATATGTAAGGAAATATGCTTTAAAGTAGAGCTATCTTTACCACTGTATATGGCTAATATTTGTATATTGCTCTTACTGCTTATGTATAGGCAAAATGAGTGCCAATAGAGCTCTTTTTTTATGTTTAAATGAACTTTTTTTAGCCTTTTTTAAGGCTGTATTCTGCCTTGCTGGAGGCTAGTTTTGAGTTGTTTTTTATGTGACTTTCTACATGGGAATCACCTTTAGATATCTTAAGCGAGTCACAATAAAAATAATACACCCCCACAAAAAAAGCCGAGCAGGCTATCACCTACTCAGCTTTTCTATTTCAAGAAAATCGCTTACTTAGCCTACCAAACGGGGCAACCATAACGGCGACCACCACCCAACGAGCCACCATCAAAGAAGTAGCTAAAACGAAGTGCGATTGTATAATAAGAGTCATTGTCCTTGGGGTCTCCTCTTTGCTCACCTGGAGCAGAGACATAGCCATTGACCAATCCAGGGTCAATCTCTACAGAGCGACGAGCCATAGCCGCAGCTAAAGCCGCTTGCTCAGGTGCAAAATTCGCATAAAAAACTTGAGGATCTACATAATCTACAGAAACATCATCAATATAATCTGTGAAAGTAAGACGGTGGTTGACCTCAAAAGAAAGCGCCCA
>Ga0193958_1000291_pt1 | contig 19951 bp, 19 predicted proteins | sample FB_1_MG_FD_140320 | JGI IMG/M metagenome (GOLD analysis project Ga0193958, IMG submission 140320) | Microbial mat bacterial communities from the Broadkill River, Lewes, Delaware, United States - FB_1_MG | ecosystem: Environmental > Aquatic > Freshwater > River > Microbial mats | place: USA...
AAATGCAGCAGCAGATTTAATATCAAACTTATGTGCATATTTGTACAATATAGAAATATTTTTATCTTTAAAATTTTCAATTAAAATATTAGTTTTCCAATTTATTGCACGATTAATCATATTTATTTGATTTTTATCTTTTAAATTATCTAGTTTACTTAACAATAAATGTTTTAGTTCTCCATCTTCAGCATATATTCTTTTTTTCAAATCATCTTCTTCTAAATCATAAATAAAACTAAATACCATATTTTCATTTTTTAGAATTATTTTATTAATTTTTGAATACAAATCTTTTTTATTATCCAATTTTATAAGATATTTATTTGCTTTATTTAATAACTCATAAATCTTTTTTTGTTTTTCTATTTTTTTATAGTTTACTTCCTGTTTAAATATGATATTTTTTAAAACAAAAAGAAGACTAATCAAAGTTGCAAAACTTATAAATAAAAAAGCTAAACTCATATTTTGATTTATAAAAGCATTAGTTTGTATGTTTTGGGATTTTATTTGTAATTCTTCCATGATTTTTTGTAAAATTGAATCTAATAAATTTATTCTTTTTGCAGATAATTCCCACCAATTTTGGAAATTTTCATTTTTACTTAAATATGAATTATCTAATGTTTTTACAAAATCATCAATTTGCTTATTTAGAGCAAAATTCAAATTTTTATTATAGATATCAAGCATTTTTATTGAAGAATTCTTATAGAAATATTCAAAAGTACTATTTTGGATAGCAAATATTTTTGTTAATTCTTTTTCTAATTCTTTATAATCATTTTTATCTTGAACAAGTAAAAAAACTAATACTCTTTGAATATTTGAATATTCTTTATAAACTAAAAAATGAAAAATATTTATAAAATCATCATTAAATTCATTAGCTGATTTTATAGACTTTATTGAGGAGATTGATTCTAAAATTGATTTATTTAAAGTATTATAATTTTGAATAACTTTAATATTTTCAATATTAAAGTTTTTAATATTTTTTCTTAGATTACTTACATCAGCAAAATTATTTTCAATTTGTTTTATATATTCATAATTAATAGATATCTTTTTTTCAGATACTAAATTATTAGCAAACTCAAAATAATCTTTAAAAATTGTATCAGTTTTATCTATTTGCTCTTTTAGTTTATTATCAACTATTTTTGATTGGTTAAATAAAATAAAAAGTTCTCTCTCATCCTGTAAAGAGTGAATTAAGCTCTCACTTTTTTGTAAATAATCTAAACTATATTTAGTTTTATAAACTTCATCTAAAAAAATAATTTTTTCATAAACTAATATAGAAATAAAAGAAAGTATTCCTAAAGCAGGAAGAGTGAATATCATAATAATTTTTAAAAATAATGAATTTTTAAACAAATTACGCCTTTTGTTACTATTATGACATTCTATAATTATTTTTCTTAAAACACTTTGATTTACAAGGCTTATATATAGTTTTTAGTAATATTTGTTTATCATTTTATTATTATTACCAATTAAAACTACTATTATTTTTCAAATATTTTAAAATATTTACCTTTAATTTTTTTATTTGATAATTTTTCTACAGTATCAGTAACTAAAGATGCTTTAACAGCAACATATGAGCAGAAATCTAATATATCAATTTTTCCTATATCATCTTTTTGTAAACCTAAGCCTGCTGTTAATGCCCCAAGAATATCTCCTGCTCTTAATTTTGCTTTTTTGCCACCATTTATAAATATAGCCCTAAAGTCAGAATCAATCTTAAACGTTAAATCATCTTCAATTTCAGAAATCTCTTCAAAAATAATATCTACAAAACTATCTTTTATATCTTCAACTTTATCTTCGTCATTTACCGTAAATAAAGATATAGCAAGACCACCCTTACCTGCACGAGCTGTTCTTCCAATTCTATGTGTATGAGTTTTAGGATCTTTTGCTAAATCATAATTAATAACTAAATCCACATCATCAATATGTAAACCTCTTGATGCCACATCTGTTGCAATTAAAATAGGATATGATTTATTTGAAAATAAAATTATTGTTTCATCTCTTTGTTTTTGATCCATATCAGAATGAAGAGTTAGAACATCTAATCCTAAATCACTTAATTCATCGGCCAGTTCATCGCATTTTATTTTCATATTACAAAATATTATTACAGACTTTGATTTATTTGAGCTTATAAGTGCAGGAATAACTGAAGTTTTATTGCCTTCATTTACACCATAAAATTTTTGAGCAATTACTGTTTTTTCTTCATTTTCATCTTTTACGATTGTAGGATTAATCAAAATTGATTTTGCTAAATTTGCAGTATTTTCTTCATAAGTAGCAGAAAATAGTAATGTTTGTCTTTGTTTTGGAAGGGATTCTATAATTTCAATAATATCATCATAAAATCCCATATCAAGCATTTTATCAGCTTCATCTAAAACTAAGGTATCAACATTATCTAATACAATATTATTCTCTTTTATATGTTTTAATATTCTTCCTGGAGTTGCTACAATAATATGAGCTCCATGGAAAAGTGAAGCAGCTTGAGGTTTAAAAGGTACTCCACCACAAAGTGTTAAAACTTTTACATTGTGAATATGACGAGATAGTTTTCTTATTTCTTGTGCAATTTGATTTGCTAATTCTCTTGTAGGAGCTAGGATAATTGATTGTATTCTAAATTTTTTCACATCAAGATTTTTTATAATTGGGAGACAAAAAGCAACAGTTTTACCTGAACCTGTCTTAGCTTGAGCAATTACATCTTTTTTTTCTAAAGTTAAAGGAAGCGAAAGTTTTTGTATTTGTGTTAAGTCATTAAATTTTAGAGAATCTAAATTTAATAAAAACTCTTTTGGTAAATTTAATTGATTGAATTTTTCTAATAAAATAGGAAGGCCTTTATAGTTTTTGATATTATATCAAAACTATAAAGTTAAATTTAATTTTTTATAATTTTTATACCAAAATTCAAAAATATCTGCATCCATAGGCTTAGCATAAAAATATCCTTGAACTTTAGTACATGAATTCTTTTTTATTATTTCATCTTGCTCGGTAACTTCAATGCCCTCTGCAATCACAGAAATTCCCATATTTGTACCAATATCAACTATTGATTTTATTATACTTTCGTCATTTTTTTCATCCATTAATGAATCAACATAAGACTTATCAATTTTTAATCTAGAAATTGAACATTCTTTTAAATAATTAAAAGAAGAGAAACCTTTCCCAAAATTATCAATTGCTAAACCTACACCAAGATGAGATAAATTGCTCAATGTAAACAGTGTTTTAGTAGATATCTTCATTACATCTGATTCATTGAACTCTAACTCAAGAAATTTTGCGCTAAGTCCTGTTCTTACTAAAATATTTCCTATACTTTCATAAAGATTGCCATATTCTAGATATTTACCAGTAATATTTACAGATATTGTTCCTTTATAGATATTTGTATCATGCCAAATTTTTAATTGTTTACATGCTTTTTCTATAATTAATTCTTCAAATTCAAAAATATAATTAGTCGATTCCAAGTCTGAGATAAAATGTCCAGGAAGTAATAAACCTTTTGCTTTATTATTCCATCTTGTTAGAACTTCTAATGAAAATACTTCATTAGTATGGGTATCAATTTCAGGTTGAAAATGAATTATAAATTCATCATTTTTTATTGCATCTAATAATTCTTTTTCCCTTTGAGAGAATTCAACTAATTTTTTATTCATTTCTTCTGAATAAAATTCAAAATTATTTTTACCATTTTCTTTTGCATGATACATCGCTGAGTCAGCATTGCTTATCAATCTATCAATATCCTCACCATTATCAGGATAAACAGCAACTCCAATGCTGACACCTAAATTAAACTCAATGTCACTTATTTTCATTGGTTTTGATAATATTGATAATATTTTATTACAAACTCTCTCTACAAAAAGATAGTTTGAGATATCACTTAAAACTATTATAAATTCATCGCCACCTACTCTTGCAACCATATCATTTGATCTAACTATATTTTTAAATTTATTTGCAAAAGAGACTAATACTTCATCTCCTGATGAATGCCCCAAGCAATCATTTACAAGTTTAAAATCATCTAAATCCAAAAATAATATTGCAAATTTCAAATCATTTCTTTTTGAATTGCTAATTACATATTCAAGTTGAGCTTTTAATTTTAATCTATTAGGTAAATTTGTTAGAGGGTCATGATAAGCTAAGTGAAATAAATCATCATTTGATTCATCTGATATTGATAAATCTGAAAAAATAGCATAATAGTTAGTCTTATTTGTCTGTGTATTCGTAAATCTGTAAATTTTTATTAAAATAGGATAGATTGTTCCATCTCTTCTTGCATTCCAAAGTTCGCCTGTCCAACATTTTTGATCTTTAACAATCTGCCAAATATTTTCAAAATGGATATTTTCATTTTTTTCAGAAGAGAATATTCTAGGATTTTTTCCTATTACTTCTTCTTTTGTATATCCAGTAATATTTTCACAAGCTTTATTGACATGAATAATTTTATTGTCATCATCACTAATTATAATACCTTCAGTTATATTATCAAAAACATCTGTGTAAGTACCTAATAATTGCTGACTATCTAATATATCTTGCAAAAATTTCTCCTATATCAATTTCCCTAATTTTTATTAGCCATTATAACAAATAAGACAAAATCTTTCATAAATTATTTTGTTATTTATAAAAGAATTTGTAAAATACTTTAAAATTTATCTTTTTTCTATTTTTTTAAATAAATAAGAGACTAACAATAGAACAATTAATACAATTCCTATTCCAATATATTTAAAATCATCTGCTGTATTTAATATATATTCACCAGCAACATAACTTGCATATCCAACAACAGTTGCCCAAATAAAAGTAGCAAAAGCATTAAATATTGTAAATTTAACTGATGAATATTTTGTTAACCCCATAGCAAGTGGAATTAGAGTTTTAATTCCGTAAATATATTTTTGAACAAAAACTACAAATGAACCATATTTTCTCATCATCAAATGTGCCAATGCAATTTTTCTTCCATAGTTTTTCATCATATCTTTTGCATAATTTTTATTTTTTCTAGCTAGAAAAAATAAAAATTGATCTCCTAAAAAATTTGAACTACCAGCAACTAATAAAGAAATATAAATATTTAAATCTCCAGCATAAGACAGTACACCTGCAACAACAAGTCCTACAAATCCTCCACCAAATGAGTATAAGAATAAAGCTATATATCCCCAATCTTTGATAAATTCTTCCATAAATCTATGCCTTTATTTCAAAAAAGTCTAAAGCTTCAATAACATCATCATCCTCTAAATCAATTATAGAATCTTCAATATTCTTTTTTGCAGTATTAACAATAAATTCTTTCACTTTAATTCTAACATCATCTAAATTTTCAACAATTGCAAAACCATTGAACTGAACAGTATTATCATAATATAAAAGTGTACCTTCACATGAATCTTCAATAAATTCACTTATAGCTCTATAATTTATTTCTAAAGCACTTGCATGCCAACCATAATCTTCTAAAGTTTTATCTTCAAAAAGTTCTACTCCATCACTTTGATGATCAAAATAAAGCATATAATCTTTATTCATATCAATTATATTTTGCCAATTTACAACTGGTTTTATTTTACAGATTGTTCCTACAACAGATGGTTTATAATCTGCAAAAACTTTTGAAGCAAGAGCTTTTGCATCTAATAGAGATGAATGACTTTCAAAAGTATCTTTTTGAAAAATAACTGGATTATTGTTTAATTCTTCTTTATTATTGTAAATTTTACCATTAATATCTATATAAAACGGTTTTTTTAGTGAATATAAGTTTAAAATTTGTACTATATCAATATTTAATTCTAAATCTTTGATATTTATTTTTTTCATAGTTTTTCCTAAATCTAAGATTCAGCGATTTTATCTAAAAATTTATTAAAGGATTAATTTCTAAATAATTTTTTCCATGAATTAGATAAAATTTAAAAAAAATAAGTTTTTTTTACAATTCTTAAAGTTAAATTATATATAATGTACTCACCGTTTTATAGTTTATTAAAAGGCAGCGTATTGTTAATACAAAATTTTATATCAAAAATTTTTAAAAAAAATAATTTAAAAACTCTTTTTTTAGTTGATATTTTATATATGAAAGATATTAATGCCATTTATAACTTTAATAATGGTGACTACATTATTAAACAACTTAAAAATTTATTAGAATCTAAAATAAAAAATTTAATAAAAAAATCTCTAAATAGAAAAGTTATTATAAACTTTGCAAATACCCATGCTGATGTATTTGAAGTTTTAATATATGATAACCTCTCAATCCAAGAGATATTAGATGTAAAAAATATTATATTTGAAAATACTATTTCTAATGAATTCAAACTACTTGATGGTAAAACCTTAATTAATATTGATATAACTATTGGTTGTTCAAAAAGTGAAGATACTCAAATAAAAATTTATGCAGAAAAAGCATTACATAAAGCTAAATTAAATTTTGTTCATTATATGTACTATGATTCACATTTATATAAAAATGAAGCAATTAGTGAAAATCTATTAGATATATTAAATTATAATATTGAAAATAAATTAGTCGAACCATATTTTCAAGCTATTTTAGATAATAAGAGTGACAAAATAGTAAAATATGAAGCACTCATGAGAATATTTGATATTAATGGGAATATAATTTTGCCAAATGCATTTATTCATAAAGCAAAAAAATGCCGTTTATATAATAAGCTTATGGAAATATTAATAGATAAAATCATACTTTATATCAATAAATATAAGGTACACGTTAGTATAAATTTAGACTACACAGATATATTAAACCCTCAAATAAAAAAATCCATTATTACAAAAGTAAGAGAAAACAATATTGGCCAATACTTAACTATGGAAATTCTAGAAAGTGAAAAAGTATCTAATTTCAACATTGTAAATGATTTTATAAATACGTTAAAACAATTAGATGTACAAATTGCAATCGACGACTTTGGAACTGGATTTTCAAACTATGAAAATATTTTAAATCTTAATATTGATTATATAAAAATTGATGGATCATTAATTAAAAAAATTGATGAAGATATTTATTTGAATCTTATAAAAAGTATAGTTCTTTTTTGTAAACAACAAAATATAAAAATAGTAGCAGAGTTTGTAAGTGACTTGAAAACTTTTAGATATGTAAAAAATATTGATATTGATTATTCTCAAGGATATTATATAGGAAAGCCAATGTCAATTTTAGAAATCATGAAAGGAAACAATGAAAAGCCAGCTTAAAAAAATCACAGACATAACAGTAAATGAACTTTTAAATAATGAAGTAATTCTTCCTTCACTTTACTTTGAAAAATTTGATAAAAATGCTAAAAACCTAGAGATAAACCTAGATGATGATAGTTTTCAAAAAGAGATAAGTAAAATACTAATTGAAGATTATAATAACATAGATAAATATATGCAATCTATAATATCAAATGTTTCAACGATAGGAAAAGTATCAAAAAATGCAAAAGAAGCCTTAATCAATAAAGATGTTGAAACTTTAAGTAGTATTTATAGACAAATGCAGAACCTAGAAAAAGAAGTAAAAAAACTTAGTGATAAACTTTTTTATGATGAAATCACTAATACTTATAATAGAAAATGGGTTTACAATAAGTTTTTAAATAAAGAAGCTCAATTTAAAAGTACAGGTATTGCTATTTTAGTTGATATTAATGACTACGTATATTTAAAAAAAGAATATGGAGAACTTCTTGCAAATAATTTACTTATTTTTGCAACTAATTTCATAAAAAAAAGTTTAAAAGAAGAACTTCTAGATTTTAAAATTGTAAGGTTTTTCGATAATCAATTTTTAATTTTTATAAAAAATGCGAAAGAAAAAGAAGTAAACGATATTATTTCGAATACACAAAGAATACTTTCTAATACAACACTAAAAAGCAATTCTGGATTATTTATAAAAGCTAATTATAAATTTAAAAGTGAAAAATATGCTGAAAGAAATGACTCAAAAGATATTTTTGAAAAACTATTTACTCACATAAAAGAAGAATAAAAAAGTTTTAACTTTTTTTGTGCTTCTTGGATAGATATAGGAATAAAGTTTATCTTTGTATTTGGTTTTACTTGAGATAGTTTAAAACAATCTATACTTAAAACGCTTCCAATTTTTGGGTATCCACCTATTGTTTGTCTATCTTTTAATAAAATTATTGGTTGACCATCACTTGGTATTTGAATTGCACCAAAACTTATACCTTCTGAAATAATTCCATCTATCTCACATTTAATAGGCTCTCCTCTTAATTTACATCCCATTCTATTAAAATCGTTTGTTACAGTATAAGTATTTGAAAAGAATTTTTCAATTTCATCTTTTGAGAAAAACTCTTCCTGATAAGAAAGAAGCACTCTTAGTTCTAAATTCTCCTCATATTTTGGGATATATTCACTTTTTAATCGAACATTAAAAGTTTTTTCACACTCTTTAAAAAAAAGAATATCACCTTTATTTAATTTATCTCCATTTAAACCACCAAGCTTTTCTTTTATAGTTGTTGAATTACTTCCAAAATCTTTTTTTATATCAAAACCACCACTTACACTTAAATAAACTCTTGAACCTTCTAATATTTTTCCTATTTTTATAATATCACCATTTTTTACATTATATGTTTGCCAAGATTTTTTTGGAACTTCATTTATAAATATTTCACAAATAGCACCTGTAATTGCTATTTGAGTAGATTTATTTACTTTAAATATAACATTTGAAAAAGATATTTCAATGATATTTGAATCAAGGGGATTTCTTAACATTTTATTTGCATGTAAATAAGCATATTCATCCATAACACCTGAGTTTGTTACTCCTATATATGAATAAGAAAACCTTCCTTTATCTTGAATAGTTGCTAAAATTGGAGTATTTATTACTTCCAAACTCATAAAACTCCCCCTTGATTTAAAAATTCTTCTTTACAAATAGGATTAAATTTAATTTTTTGTCCAACAAAAAAAGGAGATAAACTTTCTAGGTTTTTATCAAATAACTCCATAGCAGTTCGTCCTACAATATTCCAACCACCAGGAGAGTTCTGTGGATACACAGCTGTTTGAGTATTAGCAATTGAAACAGAACCTTTTGGTATTATTTTTCTAGGGGTTGCAAGCCTTGGAACTGCTATCTTTTCATCAACACTCGCAAGATAAGCAAATCCAGGTAAAAAACCAATTGCATATACATCATATAATTTATTAGAGTGTAAATCTATAATATCTTCAATACTAAGTTTTGTTTTTAAACTCATATCTTCTAAATCTAAACCAACATCTACGCCATAATAAGTATCTATAGTTAATATATCATCAGAAATATCTGTTTCAAAATCTAAATTTATTGAATTTTCCAATTTATTTTTTAAAGAGTAATAATCATATTTGAAAATATCATAACTTATAAAAATAGAAGAGTATGAAGGTATAATTTCTATTATTCCTTCTAGATTTAACTGTTTTAAAGATAAATAAGCTTTTTTTACTTTTGTGGAAATATCTTGGTTAATTTCACTACCAAAATATATGATTAAAGAATCAACTGAAGCTATCTTAAATATCATTAATATAAAGCTTTTTTAAGCAACTTTATAAACGCTAAGGCATTATCATTATCTCCATGAACACAAATAGTATCTGCTTTTAAAAACAGCTTTTGTCCACTTATACTTTGAATAAAACCTTTTTCTTTCAAATTTACCACACGAGTGGCAACTTCTAACTCATTATGAATAACTGCATTTTCTCTAGCTCTTGAAACAAGTGTTCCATCATCGTTATAGTTTCTATCCGCAAATACTTCATATAACAAATTAATATTATAAAGTTTTGCTGTATATTCATACTCTTCATTTTTAGAACTAGATAAAATCATCAATTTTATATTTTTATCAAAAGATGAAATTGCATTTAAAACAGCTTTAAAAATATTTTCATCTTTCATCATATCATTATATAAAGCACCATGTGGCTTCACATAAGATATTGCTGTTCCATGAGCCTTACAAAAAGCACTAAGAGCGCCTAATTGATATAAAACTATTGATTTTATCTCTTCAAGTGAACAAAGAATACTTCTTCTTCCAAAGCCAATTAAATCTTGATAAGAAGGATGTGCACCAATAGTTACATTGTATTTTTTAGCTAAGGCAACTGATTTATTCATAGTTACTGCATCACTAGCATGAAAACCACAAGCAAGATTTGCCAAATCTATATAGGGCATAACCTCTTCATCTTTTCCCATTTTCCAGATACCAAAACTTTCACCCATATCACAATTTAATCGAATCATCCCCTACTCCTAATACTGATACATATGGTACTTTTTGTTTTCAGCTGCTTTTCTATCTTCAATTTTTTTATAAACTTCAAGAGCTTTTTGTTTTTCTTCTTCATTTACAATTTTTGTTTTATACTCTTTTATAATAGAATCTAAAACCAAAATATAAACTATACAATTAAGTTTTAAAGAGTCATTATTTCTCATAAGTTTGTCTAAATCTACAGCATAAACAGCTTCTTGGAAAGTAAAAAACAATCTTTGTGACACATCATCTAATCTATATGAATAACCTAAAATCGTATAAAAGTTTTCTTCAAACTCTTTTTTTAATCCAGCTTCTTCTAAATTTTTTGCAAATAAAGAAATCTTATCTTCATGTTTAGAAGCTATTTCTTGAGCTTCAATAATATTATTTTTAAAATAATATATAAAATTACAAATTTCGTCTATTAGTTTTATAATCTATCCTTTTTTCACAATTAATATATTATATAATGTTAAAGTAAAAATTACAAAATATATTTTAGGAATAACTATGAAAAAATCAACAATACTTGCTTCTTTATTATTAAGCTCATCTTTAACATTTGCATTTGATTTAGGTGGATTGGCAAAAGGTGTTTTAGAAAATGTAACTAAGACAACAAACACAGACACAAAAACAACTTCATCAACTACAAACTCAAACTTAAGTAATTCTACTGTTTCAAGTGGGTTAAAAGAAGCTTTAAAAGTTGGTGTAAATTACGCTGTTACACAACTAGGGGAAGAAGGTGGTTATTTAAACAACTCATTAGTAAAAATTCCATTACCTGGAAATCTTGCAAAAGTAGAAACACTTATGAGAAAAGCAGGTGGTGGAGCAATTGCTGATAACCTATTAAACTCTATGAATACAGCTGCCACAAAAGCAGCTCCACAAACAGCAGAAATATTTTTAAATGCAATTGAAAAGATGTCAGTAACAGACGCTCAAAATATATTAGCAGGAGGTAAGGATGCTGCTACAAATTATTTTAAATCAAATACAACTGAATCTTTAAAGAAAATGATAGCACCTATTATTCAAGAAACAATGAAAGAAAATCAAGTAGCAAATTATTATGACACCGCAAATAATTTTTACAAAAACAACGTATCAAATTTAGTAGATACAAGTTCTGTAACTGCAATTGCTAAAAACTTTGGAGTTGATTCTTATATTCCTGGAAATAGTGATGAAAATATAAATGATTATGTAACAAATCAAGCAATTGATGGTTTATTTAAAATGATTGCTACAAAAGAAGCTGAAATCAGAACAAATCCAGTTGCACAAACAACATCTCTTTTAAAACAAGTATTTGGAAACTAAAAAGGTTTTACCTTTTTAGTTAATCCTCTGAAGAGTTTAATCCAAAATAATTATTAATAGCATTGTTTCTTACTAAACTTAAATTAAAAGATAAAGCTATATTTTTATTTTTTTCAAAATTATAAACATAAGATTTATCAAAGTTTTTCAATAACTTTTCATATAGATTTGATTTAGTATCAATAATAAATATATCTTTATTTAATTCATAGATATATATGATATTTAAAATATACTCATTATTTATTTTATAAGTTAAAAAATCATAATGTTTAAACTCTTTTTTTTCTAATAAATCCATAGAGTTTAACTTTAGATTTGTTTTTAAAAGTTCTATAAAATGAGGAAGAGGTAAGCCATTCCAATTTGCATCAACATCTGTATGGATATACTCTAAATATATATCATCACTATTTATAGTGTAAGCTTCTAAAACATAGGAATCATGTCTTGTTTTTATCTCTAAATTATCTATTGAATAATAAAAAAATTTATCAGAATCTATTTTGAATTTAAGTTGATTATCTTCCAACGAAAAATATGGTCTTGATAGTTTATTAAGAGTTTGAAAAATTGATTTAATAGTATCAGTAATTATTCCCATATTTTAGCTTTCATTTATTTAATGTTAAGAAATGTACTTTAACATAATAATTTTTTTAATTCAAGAATAATAGTAATAAATTGTGCAAAAATAATAAAATTTAACTATATTTTTATCTATTGATTTATCATACATAGATTTTGATATAATTCTTTACAATTATTGAGGTAGAAAATGAATATAGAAAATTATTTTAAAAGAAAAGAAATTATAAATAACCTAGCAAGATATGAGTTATATTACCAAGTTGCATTAGGTAAATTAGTTAATATTACAAATAAAAAAGAGATAAACTACGAAATAGAATTTCAACTAGCACTAGGTTCAATATATGAGCTATTAAAAGACTTAAAAAAAGAAAATGAGGAAACTATATCTTTTGATGAAGAGTTACAAAAACAATCAGCAATGGATGCACTTCAAAACTTTGCAAATGAAAATTTAGAAGAATTAAAAAATGGAAAAATCAAAATAGAAGAACAAGTAAATAATATAAATGATGGAACATTTTTTAATGAAACTATGATACTAATCTGCCAAGAAAATTTAAATTCTCAAATAGAAAAATGGGAAGAAATAATAACAGAAGATTTAGCAAATGCAATATATGAAAGTATTCAAGAGTTAGAGAAAAGTAACTAAGATTACACCAAACAACTAAAAGAACTTGTTATATCTAGTTCCAATGCGTAAATGTTACTTATTAATTTGGCCTACAATAAATAGGTAATTGAAAGAAAAACTATTTGCAACGCAGAAAATGCGTGCAAATAGTTCTTTTTTTATAATGCTTTTGCTGTAATTCTTGATAATCTTTGAGCGAAAGCCACAGTATCTGTAATTTCCATACCTTCAGATAGTTTTGCTTGGTCTAATAAAATCCAAGATACATCTTCAATAGTAGAATCATCTGGACAACCGTTTAATTTTTTTACAATTTCGTGTTCTGGATTGATTTCTAAGATTGGTGCACTTTCTGGCATTTCTTGACCCATAGCTCTCATCATTTGCATCATTTGAGCCATTTGAGCATCACCCATATCTTTTGTTACACAAGATGGTGATTCACTTAATCTATTTGTAATTTTAACTTCTTTAACAGCATCACCTAATTTTTCTTTGATTTTTTTTGTAATTGATTCAAATTTTTCTTCAACTTCTTTTTTAGCTTCTTCTGTTTGCTCTACTTTTGGAGGCTCACAAGCTGTAATATCTTTAAATTCCCACTCTTTATAAGCACCAATTGCAGGAGTAATAATCTCATCGATTTCTTTATCATCTAAGATTAAAACTTCAATGTCATTTTTCTTGTAAGACTCTAATAATGGTGAACTTTTTAATACTTTTTCATTTTCACCAACAATGTAATAAATAGCTTTTTGCTCAGAATCTGCTCTATCTTTATAAGCTTCTAATGAAGTCATTTTAGAATCTTCAGTTTTTGTAGATTTATATCTCAATAGATCTAAAATAAGCTCTTTATTCATATGATCTTGATAAACACCCTCTTTTAAAGGTCTAATATATTGAGCTATAAATTCAGCATATTTTTCTTCATCTTTAGCTAATTTTTTTATTTCACTAAGGATTTTTTTAACGCTTGATTGTTTAATATTAGCTAATACTCTATTTTCTTATAAAATTTCTCTAGATACATTTAATGGTAAATCTTCAGAATCAATAATACCTCTTACAAATCTTAAATAAGTTGGTAATAACTCTTTTTCATCATCAGTGATAAATACTCTTTTAACATAAAGTTTAACCCCTGGTTGGAAGTCAGCTCTGTACATATCCATTGGTGCAGTTTTTGGAATATAAAATAGTGTTGTATATTCATTTACACCCTCTGCTTTTGTATGAATAGAAAGCATTGGATCTTGAGAATCATGAGAGATTGATTTATAAAAATCATTGTACTCTTCTTTTTTTAGTTTTGCTTTTGGTTGCATCCATAAAGCTGTTGCTTCATTAATTTTTTCATGTCTTTTTTCAGTTGTTTTAGAAGCTTCTTTTCCAGCTTTTTTATCTTCTTCACTTAACTCTTCAGTTACTTCTTCACTGTAGTTTAAGAAAATTGGATATGCGATATGGTTAGAATATTTTCCAACAATATTTTGGATTCTATATTTTGAAGCAAACTCTTCTACTTCTTCATCTTTTAATTTAATATAAATTACTGTTCCAGACGATTCTTTTACTGTTGGTGCTAAATCAAATTCACCAGTTCCATCACTTGACCATTTGTATGCTGTTTCTTCTCCAGCTTTTTTAGAAATAACATCTACTTTATCTGCTACCATAAATACTGAGTAAAAACCAACACCAAATTGACCAATTAAATTTGAATCTTTTTTAGCATCACCAGTTAGTGCTTCAACAAATGATTTTGTACCTGATTTTGCAATAGTACCAATTGAAGCAATTAAATCAGCTTCATTCATACCAATACCATTATCAACAATAGTTAAAGACTTATCAGCTTCATCAAAAGAGATATTAATCTCACCTTTCCAGTCTGCATACGCATCTTTTAGATTTTCATCTGTTAGTCTTAAATAGTTTAATTTATCAATTGCATCACTTGCATTTGATACAAGCTCTCTTATAAAAATCTCTTTATTTGAGTATAAAGAGTGAGTCATTAAATGTAATAATTGTCCTACTTCTGTTTGAAATTGATGTTTTGCCACGAATTTCTCCTATAAATTTATTTGATTTTTAGAAGATAATTTTATCACAACTTTATAAAAGGAAGCTAAAGTTTTTATAAAATTTAGCACTTTTTATCATTGAGTGCTAATTTAGTATGTTTTTCTAATCTTTTTATTTGGAAGAGTTAATTTATCTTTTCGTATAACTTTTTTTAATTTTTGTTTTGACTTTAGAACTCTAAGTTCTCTATTTCTGTAAAATTCTGCTCGTTTTTCTTTCCATGTTTTCTTTTTTGAAATATATTTTTTTAATAGTTTATTATAATATTTAATGGTATTCGTTTTATCTACTTCTCTCTTTTTTAAAATATATCTTTCTCTTTGGACTGAAATATATTCAATACCATTTATATATCTATCTCTCCTTCTTTGAATAACCTCATATCCAGAAAAGTTTTTATCTAATATAGATGCAAAATATTCATCAAGTTTTCTTGATAGTTTGATTAAGCTAAGATGAATTTTAGTTCCAAAAATATAGTCAAGAAAATACAAAAACTTTTTAAATATAAAACTAACAATTGAGTAAAACCATTTTACAATTGTAAATTGTTCTATATAGTTTATAATTTTGATAACAAAAAAGATTTGAATAATCGAAGTAAAAATAAATACTGATAATCCAAATACTAAAGTTAAAAATTTTCCAATAAACAAAATCAAAATATAAAAAATCTTTTGTAAAAGACCAATTAGAATCTTTCCTATATAAGTAGTAAGAAAATAGTAAAAGAAACTTCCTCCTAATAAAAAATAGAAAAAAGCCATAATTTTTTTTACAAATGAAGTATTTTTAATCTCTTTCATTTTTAATTTTAATACTTCTATAAAATTATTTTTAAATCTTTTAAAAGAGTGTTTTTTGAAGTAATTAGTAATCTGCTCTATTAGAAATCTTTTTATTATTACCCAAATAATAGATACAAAAAATTTCTTATAACCAATTTTTTTTACTATTGTGAAAAATGTTTTTTTTGCAACTATAGATTTAGTAGTTACTTTTCCTACCACCAAGACAGTACTAATATCAATAACTAAAATATTTTCAATAAAAAATATTCCTATCTCATCCCAATATTTATAAATCAAAATACAAAAAAATACAAAAAAAATTGTATTTAAAATATTTTTAACAGAACTATTCATAAATTAGAGAACCACTTATTTTTTATTTTTAAAAAGATTTCTTTTGTAGTTTTATAAAAATTAGAACTTCTAAAAATATCAAGATAGCTTTTTAATTGATTTTTTATAATCATAAAATTGTATTTTACTACTCTTTTTATCCTATTTACTCTCATTCTAAATAGTCTAATAGTTGGTATTTTAAATATCTTTTTTATTCCTATGCTATTTAAAATAATATTTAAGGTAGAAAGTATTTTCCCCACAACTACTGATAAAATTTTTAAAAAACTTGAAGATACAATAAAAGGTAAAACATATATCATTAGAGCTGAAGTAATAATCAAAAACACAATAATAAAAAGAAAAGTCTTTTCATTTATTGCATCTACTTTTATTTTTAACCAATTATAAAAAGAGGAGGAGTATAACTTATTTTTAGTTTTTTGAATAATATCTTTTATAAATTTGATATGTAATAAAATGTAGTTAAATGTTTTTTCAAGTATTTCATAAATGAAAAAAAGTATATATACAATAATGGTTAAAATTAATTTAATAATAGATTTTTTTTCTTTTTTCATATTTACCCGATAATTTTTTGATTATTTTATCTTTATAAATCGTAATACCTACTTATATAATAAAAAGTCAAAAATGGATAAAATATCAAAATAATAAAGGATTACAATATGACTAAAGAAAACTTTTTAAATGATTTACAAAAAATATATGATTTTTTAAATGAGCAAAAAGCAAATACAAATGACCTTATAAAATATCTTGAAAATAAAGAATATGACAAATTAACAATTATTGATGAATTTGCTAAAAATCTTGATTTAACTATGAAAGAGGATTTAAGACTTGCACTTGTGACAAGACTTGTGAACTTAAGAGATGATTCTTTAGTACAAGTTTTAAAAAAACTAGAAAAAAATGAAAAAGAGATAATAACTTTACAGGAAAAAGCTTACAATTTTGTAAAAGAGTATTGGCACGAAAAACACACAAAACTACTTGATTTTATAATTTCAAATAAACTTTTAACACCTTTTTATCAAGAAGTTTTCATTGGTGTTTATAATGTTGGACTTCAAATGAGTTCTTGGCAAACAACATGGACTTCACATATTATAAATACCGTAAATAAAGATTTATTAGCGAAATTTGATGGTAATGAAGAAAAAGTTATGGCTTATTTAGAAGATGAAAAACTTCTAGATTTAGGTCATGGTGGGCAAATTGCTGATAGATGTTATTCGGCGCTTATTAAAGATGGAGATAAGTATAAATCACAAGCTTATATAAAAGCTTTCAAAAAAGAGACAACAGAAGTTGTAGATGCACTTGAAGAGTTCGCTGATAAATTAATCGAACTTGAAGATGATATATACAACCAAAAGTGGGATTATATTTTATATATTCAAGCACTTATAAAAGCCTTCAGTGAAGATAGAACAGAAGAGTTAGTTTCAAAATGGGCAGATGTTGATAGAGCATGGATGAAAGTAAAAACTCCTATTCAAATAGGTCATCCACTTGAATACTATGAAGATCATTTCAGAAAAGCTGTTGCACTTGAATGGGATATTAGACTTACAAATCCAAAATTTGCACAAAATGACCATAGAGTAAATAAAATCAAAGCATCTTTTGCAAAAATATACAGTAGTTTTGATAAAAATGAAAAGTATGAAAAGATATATAACTTCTCACTAAAATCACTAGATAAAGTTCAATTATATGTGGGACGACCTGCACTGTTCTTTGGAGCAGAACTTCAAGGTTTATTTTCAGCTCAAGTTGTACCAAATGATGAAATTGTATCTTTAGAAGAAGGTAAAAAAATCTTTGCATTTTCAGATGAGATATTACAAAGTAGTCGTGCTAAGCCATTTTTAGCTTTAAGCAGAGAAATTTTTGGACAAGAGTTATTAACTAAAGATAGAACATTTCTTTTCAATGAAACTGCTTCATGGCATCAAGTATATGATATAAGTACAGTTGGACATGAATATGGTCATATTTTATGGTGTGATGATGAAACCGAATCAGTGATGAATAAAACTGGGAACTTCAAAAATATTGAAGAGTTTAAAGCCACAACAGGTGGACTTATTTCATACTATTTAGATGAAGATACAGATGAATTACACTTAAAAGAACAAGTTTTAATAGACTTAGTAAAAAGAAGTGTAGGATTAATAGGATGGATGGAAGTTGATGAAGTTCAACCATACTATTGTGAGGGGCTAATTCACTTAAATGGTCTATTTGATACTGGTGTTTTAGCTTGGGATGAAGAGAATAAAAAACTAAATATAGATTTAAGTGATGAAAAATATGAAGAGCTTAAAAAGTGGTATGTAGTAAACTATACAGCCTTAGCAAAACACTATTTAGACAAACTAGATGCTACAAAGTTTTTAAATAACTATGCTACAAAAAATGGAAAATATTTTATGCCTAACAATGAAACTATAAATTCATTTGTAAAATACTATTTTAAAAAATACCAAGAGATTGGACAAGAGTTAGATAGTATTGACAAAAAAGAAAACTATATAAAATAAGAGGATAAAACCTCTTATTTATTCTTTTTAAATTTATTTATAAATTTAGATATACATAAATAAAGTTTAGATTTAAATCCCCTATTTTGATAACTTAGGAACTCTACTATTTCAGTATTTCCAAACATACTTGCAAATATAATTGGAGTTGTTCCCATTCCATTATTTTCATGAATATTAGCTCCTCCTTTTACAAGTATTTTTACAATATCTAAATAACCTTTGAAACACACACCAGCAAGTGGAGTTTGTCCTCTGTCATTTTTTCTATCAACTTCGGCTTCAAAATCTACAAGTAGTTGAGTAGTTTTTGCATTTCCATTATAAGAAGCTAACATCAATAAAGTATTTCCTTTATGGTCACACAAATCTACTGGCATTCCTGCATTTAACATCAATTTTAAGTCTTCTGTCATACCATGTCTTGCATAATCTAAAGCTATTAATTGTAGCTCTTCATATCTTGTTTGTTCATTTAGTGTTGCTGTCATGTTATATTCCTAAAGCTTTTTTAACTCCTGCTGCATAATCAGGATGAACTTGTTCAAAAAGTGCAATTTGTCTATCTATAATATTTTTTGGTACTGTATCCATAGCAGCTGCAATATTGCTAAATAACTGTTCTTTTTGATTTTCACTCATTAAATTAAATAGTGCTGTAACTTGTGAAAAGTTATCATTTCCTTCTTGATGGTCATATCTATGGGCAATATCACCAGTTTCAAAAGATGGTTCTGCAAAACTTCTATCTTCAACTGCACCATCAAAACTATTTGGTTCATAGTATGCATCCGTTGGCTCCTTGATTTCATAATTCATATTTCCATCAGCATTATATGTATTTACTTCAACTATTGGTCTATTTACTGGTAACATCTCATAGTGTGTTCCAACTCTATATCTATGTGCATCTGGATAAGAGAAAATTCTAGCTTGTAACATTTTATCAGGAGAGAAACTAATCCCTGGAACTATATTTGATGGTGAAAAAGAAGCTTGTTCTATTTCATTGAAATAGTTTTTTGGGTTTTCAGTTAGTGTCATCTCCCCTACTTTTATCATAGGATAATCACCATGTGGCCAAACTTTTGTTAAATCAAATGGATTGAAACTACAATTTTTTGCTTGTTCATTTGTCATAATTTGAATTTCAAAACTCCATTTTGG
>Ga0193958_1000292_pt1 | contig 19951 bp, 18 predicted proteins | sample FB_1_MG_FD_140320 | JGI IMG/M metagenome (GOLD analysis project Ga0193958, IMG submission 140320) | Microbial mat bacterial communities from the Broadkill River, Lewes, Delaware, United States - FB_1_MG | ecosystem: Environmental > Aquatic > Freshwater > River > Microbial mats | place: USA...
GGTTAGGGGAAAGGTTAGGGGAAAGGTTAGGGGAAAGGTTAGGCAAAAAAGCGGAATCAATTAAGAGAAGCTCTTATGTATTTCTCTCAAAAGATCCCGCAGATTGGGTTCATTGTCTAGGGCTTTAGCCTAAGAAAAGTTGATAGGCTTTATTATCTGTTTCTTCCCAATAGTTATAACCAATTTCAGCTAAAAATGTGCCGACTTGATCGCGCTCAGCTTCTGGCACTTGCATACCAACCAGCACACGACCATAAGCGGCCCCATGATTGCGATAATGGAACATTGAAATGTTCCATTTGCCACCCAGCTTACTCAAGAAGTTCATGAGTGCACCAGGACGTTCAGGGAATTCAAAGCGATAGATCACTTCATTGTCTAGGGTCTGCGGTGCGTGGCCGCCGACCATATAGCGGACGTGAATTTTGGCAATTTCATTCTCGCTCAGATCTTCAACTTCGTATGCTTTTTCGCGTAGCTCGGAAACCAATTCATCACGGCCATCTCCGCCTGATTTTAATTGGATGCCTGCAAATACGATCGCATTACTGTCGTCGCTATAGCGATAGTTGAACTCAGTTATATTGCGCTTGCCTAAGGCTGAGCAGAACTTTTTAAAGCTGCCTGGTTTTTCTGGGATACGGGCAGCAATGATCGCCTCGCGTTTTTCACCTAGCTCAGAGCGTTCGGCTATGTGACGCAAGCGGTCAAAATTCACGTTTGCACCGGAATCGATAGCGATTAAGGTTTGCGCATTGACTGCTTCACGCGCAACATATTTTTTTAGCCCTGCGACGCCAAGTGCGCCGGCGGGTTCACAGATAGAACGAGTATCGTCATAGATATCTTTGATCGCTGCACATATCTCGTCGGTTGAGACGGTAATGACTTCATCAACATACTTCTTAGCGACTTCAAATGTATTTTCACCGATTGTTGCTACTGCAACGCCATCAGCAAAGATGCCTACTTGTTCAAGTGTGACTCGCTCTCCTGCATCTAAAGCTGCTTTGAGACACGCTGAATCTTCAGATTCAACGCCAATGACTTTGGTGTCAGGTCGAAGGTACTTAACATATGCGGCGATACCTGCCACTAGACCTCCGCCGCCGACCGGCACAAAAATCGCATCAATAGGGCCTGATTCTTGGCGCAAAATCTCCATGGCAACCGTGCCTTGCCCGGCAATAACGTCGGGGTCATCGAAGGGGTGAACATAAGTCATCCCTTTTTCTTCTACCAATTTTTGGGCATGTGCAGAGGCTTCATCGAATGCGTCTCCATGTAAAATAACTTTACCGCCTAAGCGTCGGACATTATTAACTTTTACATCTGGCGTGGTTTTAGGCATGACGATTGTTGCTTTAACGCCTAAATGTTTTGCCGACATCGCTAAGCCTTGTGCATGGTTGCCCGCAGAGGCTGCGACAACGCCACAAGCACGCTCTTCTGCCGATAGTTTTGACATCTTGTTGTACGCGCCACGTATTTTGAAAGAGAACACGGGCTGTTCATCTTCGCGTTTTAGCATAATTCGATTATTCAGACGCTCAGACAGGCCTTTGGCTTCATCCAACGGTGTTTCGATAGCAACATCGTAAACACGCGCTTCTAATATTTTCTTTATATAACGGTCTGGCATAGGAGTTACTTCGTCTGAAAATTCAAATTGGAGAGAAATGGTAAAGGCAAAGCCGTATTGCGTCTACAAGATGGACGCTATGCAGCGTATAATTTACCCAGTTTTCAATAATTATTAGCAAAAACAGTGCGCTTTCCCGTGCTGTTAAGCACAGGTGCCTATCATGACGCAGGATGAGATGAAAAAAGCAGTTGCCGACGCTGCTGTGGAGTACATCAAACCTAAACTGAATAAAGAGAGTATTGTTGGTGTAGGTACCGGCTCTACTGCAAACTTTTTTATTGATGCTCTCGCTGAGATAAAACATATGTTCGATGGCGCGGTTGCTAGCTCCGAAGCTACAGCTGAACGTCTTAAGGGACACGGTATTCAGGTGTTTGATATGAATTCCGTTGCTGAGATGGAAGTGTATGTTGATGGTGCCGATGAGTTTGATTCCGGTCTCAATTTGGTGAAAGGCGGGGGCGGTGCTTTAACGCGCGAGAAGATCGTCGCGGCGGTAGCGAAAGAGTTTGTTTGTATTGTTGATAGTACCAAAAAAGTTGGTTTTCTTGGCGAGTTTCCTTTGCCTGTCGAAGTGATTCCAATGGCGCGTTCACAAGTGGCTAGAGAGCTAGTGAAATTAGATGGGATGCCGGTGTGGCGTGAAGGTTTCACAACCGATAACGGTAATGTCATTTTAGATGTTCATGATATGGAGATCATGCATGCGAAGGAGCTGGAAACGCAGATAAATAATATTGTGGGCGTTGTGACCAATGGTTTATTTGCCAACCGAGGCGCGGATGTTGTCTTGATGGGCACGCCTGAGGGTGTTGAGACTATTACGCTGTAAATCATCAATACAGATGAAAAAGCCCCGCTGATGATGCGGGGCTTTTTTGTTTAAGAGCGATCGTTGCTATATGTACTAGGCGCCATTCGCTGCCCGCTTTTCTCTTCGAATTTTGTCGGTACAGCGCCAGCCCCCCATTAAAGCAAGAGCGATAAATAGAAAGGCGGTCATCTCAATGCTATTACTGACGAGCATAAGCTGCGAGTGATAGATACTCGAAACGCCCATTACCGTAACTGCGATACATATACAGGCCGCTGCACCTAGTAGAAAAGCCGTGCGGATAGTCAGTGCTTTTTTAGCACACCATTGAGCGAGTAAACCTATGGTGAGCCAGTAGGAGAGTAAGAGAGCAATTGCGGTTAAATTATCCATAGCGTGTTGTCTTGTCGGATCCGAGAGAGTTTAGGTTATTGTATCAGGCGGTCATGATGAAAGGGCTAGGTTGCTCAACAGTGTCATAAAGGTTTAATGCTTTAAAAAATCGATAATTGGACAATCTGAGACTGAACCGTCACCGCAGCATAATCCTGAGAGGCTTTCTAGTGAATCTTGCAGTTTCTGTAGTTCACTAATTTTGCTTTTAACTAAGGTTATTTTATCTTCAACACGTTGTTTCACTAACGCAGAACTTGTTTCAGGATTGATTTGTAAGGACAGTAATTCTGTTATTTCTTGAAGCGAAAAACCGAGATCTTTGCATCGCTTAATGAAATGCAAGCGTTGCAACACCGCTTCTGGGTAGAGTCTATAGCCTGAATTTGAACGGTTAGGGGAGGGGATGAGACCTCGTTGTTCATAATAACGAACCGTCTCTACACTAAGATTTGTGAGTTTGGCGACCTGTCCAATTTTGAGCTGCTTCATCCCTCATGTTTAGCATAGAGGGCAAAACAGCTCAACGCTTTTTAACTGTCGGATCGTTTAAAGCGTAACACGGCTTAGCGCGATGCTAGCAGGCATAGTAATCCATGCGATTGCAGCTAAGTTAATGATGATCCACGCGAAACCAGAAGAGTCGCGGAAATTTTCGTTATGTTCGGCCATGATAGTCACCCCTGTTTTAGATAAAACGGCACCGGCCCTTCTATGAAGTAAACAGCATGTTACTTCGTCTCTTATATGCGCCCGAACCCTTTTGGGTTTCTTTTGGCAAGAGAGATAGAACGGGTTAGCACCGTGATTAAAATTGCATAGAACTGTCTTGGGTTGTCTGGTTTCAGATCCCCTAACGGCGCGGGATTCTAGCAGGCTTGGTTAAACTTTGATAGGCAAAGTGTATTGGCTATTAGTATTCGATAGTTATTAAGTATCAATAGGTTTTGCAAGGTTATTGGTTGGCAATGTGGAACTTTCGTCAACTAAACTGTGTTTTTCTTATCTGGTTAGGTTTCTATTCATTAAATTGGATTATGATAAGAGTACTGTCGTTAGGTATATGAGCAAAAGAATTATGTTGCGTTTTTTCCTTATTTTTATCGTTGCTACTGCATTGTTGATACACAACCTCCCCTATTTAGTGCGTGATCAAATTGTTATTTGGTTGCTGGACAATGGTGCAGAAAGGGCGGAATTAACGGCACTTGAAGTTGATTGGTTACATGGCAAGGTTGAAGTGAATGGCTTGCTTGTACAGGCCGAGGGTCGAACGGATTTGGTGCTCGAACGGTTCAGTGTTGATCTTGATTATTCTTTATTGTCTGAAAAGCGGATCTTGCTATCAGAGATTGTGATCAACGGTATTGAGGCAGGCATTCAGGAAAAGGGCGCTAGCTTATGGTTGGGCCCAATTGATCTTAATACGTTGCAAGGTGATCAAAAAGAAGACCAACAGGAAGAGCCAGTGGTCGAATCCTCCACAGATTGGAGCGTAGGTTTAAGCCAATTAAGGCTGGCTGATATCAATTGGCGTACGGATCTTGCCGGCCAGAAACATCACTTGCAGTTAAAAACCGGCCATTTAGCCGATTTCTATCTTTGGGACCAAGAGCAGCCCGTCGCTATTGACCTCGATGGCGTCCTAAATGGCGCCCCTATTGTATTAGAGTCGAGCTCAACTCCTTTGCCCGAAGAGAAAAGCTCGGAAGTTGCAATCAAATTGAATAATTTCCCGTTGCATAGCGTAACAGCTGTTTTCTTACCTAAATTACGTGCGCATGTAGATCTTGATTTAAAGATAAAAGCTAACAGCAATATCGGCAGTCATATTACCCAAGTTGCACAAAGTGGTTCTCTGCGTCTTCGTGATCTTAGTTATGAACAGGAGGGGCTTCAGGTCGCGCATAAAGCACTTGCTTGGAATGGCTCGGTGAATTTAGCGTTAGCGGCCAATAAACTGACCTCGTTGGTTACATCGGGTGAACTGAAGTTAGCTGATCTAGATCTGTTGCAGGGTCGTAATGGCGTTCAGGTTGATGACCTTAGATTACGCTCAAATCTGTCATTAAAGGATCTGAATCAGATCCAGATATCTGGATTACAAGTTGACGCTAATAAGCTGAAGCTATTGCAAGGAGTACAGCAAGTAAAAATTGCTAAGGTAGGGCTAGAAGGGACAGTTCAAAGTAAGGATCTGAAAATTTGGCAGGCCGAGATACCAGAGCTGTCTGTGCATAATGTTGACCTCTCTGTTGCTGGAAAAAGCCTGATTTCACTGGCGGCGCTGAAATTATCTAGCTTACAAGCTAAACATACAGAACATATTCGTTTATCAGAGGCTAATATTAAGCAGCTTGCCGTACAGGGTGACGGTGGTGTCTTTACGCAATGGGGTGCTATCGGTGCACAAAATGTTGTTTTTAAGCAATTAAAAGACCTCAGTATAGGGTCACTGTCACTTCGCGATAGTAAAACGCGTGTGTTGCTATCCTCCAAAAGAGCGATGACTGATGTCGATTGGTTATTAGCCCAATTAAGTCCTCAGGATAATGACGCTAAGGGACAGACTAAAACGGCTGCATCTGCATCGCAACCTGTGCGGGTTAAGTTGAATAAGGTGGCAATCGATGGGGGTAATCCAATCTATATAGTCGATGCAGGGGTGAAGCCCGCGTTTAAGACTGAGCTGGATATTAATCGCCTTCGTTTACGTAATCTTGATACAGGATCTAAAGGAAAAACAGCGTTTGACCTTAAAGCAAAAAGTAAGTTTTCAACGATTGCAGCGAAAGGGGCTATAGAGCTATTTAGTGGTAATTATGGTGGTCATTGGGATGCAGATATCAAAGGTTTAGAACTACCGCAAGTAAGCCCTTACTCACTAGAGTACACAGGTTATTATTTACAGAGCGGCCAATTGAGCTTGACCACTAAAGGAACGATTAAAAACCGCAAGCTGGATGGGGATTCTGATATTCGTCTAAATAAGCTTGAAGTCGAAGCGCGTAATGGTGAGCGCAGTGGGGAGTTTGATCAAAAGGTATCGATGCCATTAGGGACGGCTATTATGATCCTGCAAGATAATGACAATAATATCGATCTGCAGATTCCTTTAGATGGTTCTTTAGATGACCCGCAGTTTGGTTATCAGACTATTATTAATAAGTTGGCGGGGAAAGGCTTAAAGAATGCAGCGATGGGTTATTTAACTAAAGCGTTGCAACCCTTTGGCGCACTTATCTCTATAGGCCAAATGATGATGGATGCGAACGAAAAGGGTTCATTTATCGAGCTGCAGCCTGTTTTCTTTTCACCTGGGCAATCAGCATTATCCGCGGAGTCTAAGCAATATATGGCTAAACTTGCGCAGATGATGACCGAGCGCCAAGGGATGCGAATGAATATTTGTGGCTTAGCGGTTGCCGAGGATAGGTCCGTCATATGGGCGGGTATAGTTGAAGTGAATAAGAAACGAAAGAAACCCGTTGAGGAAGATATTTTGTTATTGGAGCTGCAGCCTGCAATGCAACAGTTAGCACAGGATCGCAGTGATGCAGTAAAAGGGCAACTAGCTCAAAAGCAGAAAATAGATATTGAACGCTTATTTAGTTGCTACCCTAAAGTGGATCTTAAATCGAAAGAGAAACCACAGGTAAGCTTAGGACTATGAGTTCAGGATTTGACCTACATCATTCTTAAATAGAGCAATAATCTATGCTGAGGCTAAGGTTTTATGTAGTATGAATATATTACAATTTTTATTATAAGAATTATGAATCCTGTAGTACATGCTTTAGCGATAGTAACTTATTGCTGTAGACAGTTAGGAATCAAAATTGGACAAGGTTGTCTGCACCTCCATCGTCAATTTGGCGGTGGGATGTTGCTGTGCCTTCTTATATTGTGTTCATCATCAAGTCACGCTAAATCTGAAATTACTGGTACTCCCAACTTCCAAGATGTTTTCAATACCCATGGAAGTATCATGCTCCTTATCGACCCTGCAACAGGGCGTATCAGTGATGCCAATCCTGCCGCGGTAAAGTTTTATGGCTTTCATGCGTTACGTCTTCGTTCAATGAGTATTCAGCAGATCAATACGTTGACGCCAGAGCAGGTAAAACAAGAACGCCTTCTCGCTGATTCTGAAGGGCGAAATTATTTTATCTTTCGTCACCGTTTGGCTTCGGGCGAAGTACGGACAGTAACCGTCAATTCTCACCCTTTCTCGTTTAATGGTAAGACCCTATTGCTCTCTGTTATTAACGATATAACGCCAGGGCGGCATGATGAACAGGCTAAATGGCATTATCAAAGCCGGCTTGAGGATATGGTAGAGCAGCAGATTGCAGAGATTGAAGAGGTGCGTCAACAGAAAGAGTGGATACTTTGGGGTGGCATCGCTTTTCAAGCGTTGATCATTCTTGGTTTGGTTTTCAGTATTCGTAGAGGGTTTGGTTTACGAAGAGAGCTATCAATTCAACAACAAAGTTTGACCAATATCATTTGGGGAACAGATGTCGGCACCTGGGAGTGGAATGTGCTGACCGGTGAAGCACATTTGAATGAAAGGTGGGCTGTCACGTTGGGTTATGCGCTTGATGAATTACAGCCAATTAGTATCGATACATGGTGGCAATATGTGCATCCTGACGATATTCCACGATCAAAAGAGGCCTTGCAGCAGCACTTTGAGGGTGTCAGTGACGCTTACCAATGTGAAGTGAGAATGCGCCATAAACGAGGTCATTGGGTATGGGTGCTTGATCGGGGGAAAGTGGTTACTTGGGATGCTGATGGGCAGCCCGAGTGGGTATCAGGTACACATTCAGAGATAACCGAGCGCAAGATAGCAGAAGAGTCATTATTACAGGCGGCGAGTGTTTTTGAACATGCCAATGAAGGGATTATGATTACTGACCCTGACGGCACGATTCAAAATGCAAACTTGGCATTAAGTAATATTACCGGTTATGAGCGCGATGAGGTGATAGGCCAGAACCCGAAAGTATTTAGTTCGGGGTATCACGATGACGCTTATTTTGAATCGATGTGGAAAAGTTTAAATGAACACGGTAACTGGACCAGCGAAATATGGAATCGCCGAAAAGATGGTGAAGTTTTTGCCGCGATTCAAACGGTAAGTGCAATTAAAGATGATGCCGGTAACTTACTGCGCTACGTCTCCCTGTTTTCCGACATCACTGCATTAAAAGAGCAACAGCAACAGCTTGAAAAGATTGCTCATTATGATGCATTAACGGGATTGCCAAACCGTGTGCTTTTATCAGATCGTACTCAGCAGGCGATGCTGCAAGCGCAGAGGCACGAAAGCCTGTTAGCTGTCGTTTTCTTCGATTTAGATGGTTTTAAAGAGGTGAATGATACTTATGGGCACAGTGTTGGTGATCGTTTATTAATCGAACTTGCCGAACGCAGTCAACACAGTCTACGTGAAGGTGATAGCTTGGCGAGGCTAGGTGGTGACGAGTTCATTGCGGTGCTACAAGATCTTAATCATCCTGATGAGAGTTTGCCGGTCTTGGAGCGGCTGTTGTCAGCGGTATCAAAACCGACCTCAATTAACCAGATAGAGTTATCGGTTTCTGCCAGTATAGGTGTCACCTTTTTCCCTCAGCAGGATAGTATTGATGCTGATCAGTTAATTCGTCAGGCTGATCAGGCGATGTATGTTGCAAAACAGAACGGGAAAAACTGTTTCCATATTTTTGATACAGAACATGACAGGTCAGTAAGAGGTCAGCGTGATCAGCTCACTCGTTTGCAAACCGCGCTGTCCGAAAATGAGTTTGTCTTGTTTTATCAGCCTAAGGTCAATATGCGTACGGGGCAGGTTGTGGGTTGCGAAGCACTGATTCGGTGGCAGCATCCAGAGCAAGGGCTTCTACCACCTATTAAGTTTCTTCCTATTATTGCAGGCGATGCGGCATTGGTCATCGCTGTCGGTGATTGGGTTATTTGCCAAGCACTACAACAGATAAGCTTGTGGAGAGAGCAGGGTATCAACCTACCCGTGAGTGTCAATATCGATGGTTTGCACCTGCAGCTCCCTGACTTTGTTGATTGTTTAAAGCAACAATTAGCACAATTCCCTCTCGTTAAAGCAGGCGATTTGGAGTTAGAAGTACTAGAAACGAGTGCGCTGGATGATATTAATCGCGTATCGGCCATTATTAATGAATGCCGTGATATCGGTGTTAGCTTTGCGTTGGATGATTTTGGCACTGGGTATTCATCACTGACCTATTTAAAACAGCTCCCTGCTAGTTTGTTAAAAATTGACCGAAGCTTTGTCTGTGACATGCTCGATGATCTTGAAGACCTTTCTATATTAGAGGGTGTTTTAGGATTAGCGAATGCCTTCCGTTGTGAATCGATTGCGGAGGGTGTTGAATCCATTGAGCACGGAGAGATGCTGTTAATGATGGGGTGCGAGTTAGCACAAGGTTACATTATCGCAAAGCCTATGCCCGCTGTAGATATTCCGGCGTTTTTAAATAATTGGTTCCCATCTCCTTTATGGAAGGGAAGAGACGCGATTAAACGAGATGATCTACCCTTTCTCTTCGCGTTAGTAGAACACCGAACCTGGTTACGAGAGTTGCTCTGTTTCTTTAATGGAAGCAGTTCTGAATTCCCTCCAGAGGTTAATAAGCATTGCCAGTTTGGGCAATGGCTAAGCGGTATTGATGATAGCCGCTACATTGATCATCTAGATCTACGTCAGATCCGTAGCCTGCATGAAGAGGTGCATCGCCAGTCCGTGGAGCTGATTGTGCAGAAGCAGGGAGATAAAGAAGTTGATCCTGTTGGTTTAAAGCGATTTGAGGGTAATGTTGCAGAACTACTTCGATTGATGGAATCAGTATTACGCTGATTTTGTTTAAAATATGTACAAAAGTGCTATAGTTTCTAAACAAACGCTCGTATAACACGAGCGTTTGAATGATGAGATCCTCTCTCGAAAAGGCAAAGCTCGAGTAATTGAGTGACGCAAAGTCACGGGTCCTATTGAACATTTTAGGATCGCCGGACTACCTCAGGAGAGAAAAGCACAGGGACTTTCGTACTTGAGGATCTTGCATTTTTAATGCGGAGATCGTCATGTTTATGAAACGTTTAAATCCATTCTTTATGGCCATGTTTATATGTGGCACTTATCCTGTTTACGCCGAGTCATTGCCTAAATCGCTACCATTTAAGGTGGCATTTCAAGGTAGTCATTCGTTCGCTTTATCTAAGCAGGCTTCAGAGATAAATTCTGTCAGCCCCCTCGTCGATACTGTTGTCAGTAATACGCTATTGCAGCAGGCAAGCGGGGAGCTTCCGGCACGAATTCCTGCCTCCTCTGCGGTGATAGTGAAAGATAAAAGGGCGGCGACAAAGTCAAGTTATCAATCCCGTCAGCGCCGTTTCTATTTGAAGCTCCTGATGTTTGTTGGCGCTAAATCAGAAGCTAATTAACCTGTGTTATTTTGCAGTTAGCGTTCGGTAGCTCCTCTGTAAGCTCTGTTGTCGGTGGCTTAAACTACTGATTAGCATAAATAGAAGGCTACTGAGTATAGGTAAAGCCCCCCATAAATAAGGGTGCAGTACAGGATCTAACTTTAAAAGCTGATGGTGGATAGGCCATAGGGTTAGTTCTGTAATAAGGGCCGCAAATAGGCCGCTCACGGCTCCGATAAGTCCCATTTCTAACCTATCTAGCTGCTTGCACTGGCGCTGGCTTGCGCCGAGTGCTTGTAGCAGTGCATTTTCATAACGTCGCTGCTCTAACTCTTGAGTAAGAGTGACGTATAAAAGAATGAGCCCCGCAGCGGTTGTTAGTAGCATTAATAAACTTGAAAGTAGGGACAGTCGGCTGAGAAGCTGCTTAAGTTGGTCAAGCACTTGTCGAACATCAATGAGGGTTAGCGTCGGAAATTGTTTTATCAATTCACGACTGACGGACGCGCTATTCTCTCCTAAGTGGAAGCTGGTTAAATAGCTGGCTGAAAACCCTTTCAATTGATCAGGCGAAAAAATAAAGTAGAAATTGGGTTGGAATGAATCCCAGCGTACACGGCGAAAGTTACTGATGGGTGCGCTTACCTCACGTCCTGCTATGTTAAAACTGATTTTGTCTCCAAGCTTGAGGCCAAGCTCTTCGGCGACTTTTTCTTCTACCGAAACACTGATGCTTTCTTTCCATACACCTGTGGTTAGGGCGTTATGTATGGGAATGCTGGTATTCGCTGTTATGTTTAGCTCGCGATTCAGGGATGGGTGGTCGAGCTGCTCTTTTGTGAGCGCTTTATCCAACATTAGACCATTAACTTTACTTAAGCGCCCACGATAAATTGGCCATAAAGGGTTATTCACATCATAGTTACGCAGTAAGGTTTCTACTTCATCTTTTTCCCAGTCTTGGATATTGATGAGAAAATGATTCGGCGTGTTCTCTGGCAGCTGTGCTTGCCAACGGTCTAGTAGATCATTGAGTGCGATCAGATTGGTACTGAGAAGTGCAAAGAGTAGACAGATGACCGGTATCTGTATTCTATACCAGCGCTGTTGTTGCTGGACTCTGCTTAAAAGTAAATGGCCTAAACGGTGATAGGGCGCTAGCTTTTGAGCGATTGTTTTACTCAGGAATGAGCCTATCCATCCTAACACGCTGCCCAATACCAGTAGCGTAAGTGTCAAGCTTAACGTCAGTAGGAAGTTGTTTAAGTACCAGCTAGTGCAGCCTAGTAATATCGTGATGCCGATAAAGTAAGGCCATTTTTTGCCCCAGTTAAGCGAAAGTTTTTGACCTTGAAGTAGCTGAATTGGGTTGCTTTGCTGAAGTTGAAATAAAGAGGGCAGTCCTAAGCAGGCAAGAATGGCTAAGCCTAAAAGAGGGCCTGATGCGTAAGTGATTGCTGATGCATTAGGCACCGGTTGCGGAAGCAAGCCTTGTAACAGGGTCAGTCCTAAATGCTCCATTATTAGCGCAAGTAGAATGCCCAATAACGAACAGAAAGCCCACGCAAAGCCGAGCTGGTAGAGATATAGCTGCAATAACTGTTTATTACTAAGTCCTATACTTTTCAGCAATGCTGCTCGCTTATGCTGGCTTTGTGTAAAGCGTCTTAGGCTTAGAAATATTGTCATGGCTGATATAAGTAAGGCGAAGAGAGCACCTAAGCGTAGATATGAAGATGCTTTTGTTAATGCACTATTTTGTTGGCTCTCTTCTGAATCAATAGCACTTAGTTTTTCGCCGGTCTTGAGGGTTTTCTTTAGTTCTGTTTTGAACTGCTTAAGTGTGGAGGTATCACCGGCAAACAGTTGACGATAGCTTGCTCGAGCGCCGGGCCCTAATAGGCCGGTCGCTGTGAGTTGGGCGCGATTGATGATTAGTTGAGGGTTAAAGCTGATAAAGCCCCGTCCACGGTCTGGTGCGGACTGAATAATGGCGGTTAACTTAAAGGAAATATTTCCGAGTGTAATGTTATCGCCAAGGTCTAGGTTTAATCTATCTAACGTGCTTTGTTCTGCCCAAGCTTCTCCTATATTTGGAATAGGTTGTTCTTTATGGGGGCTAAGGTTTATCTCTCCCCGTGGATAAGGTGCATTGAGGGCTCTCACCGTCACTAGGAGGAAGTTATCGCCACTATTGGCCATTGTACCTAGCTGAATGACTTCGCTGCTAAGAAGACCCGCTTGTTTTGCTGCTGTTATTGCCGTTTGATCAATTGCTCTGCTACTACTCAGAACTAAATCTGCACCAAGTATAGCGCTCCCTTGACGTAACAGTGTTCGTTCTATTCGCTCTCCTAGTACCGCCATCAGACTAGCAATCGTAATCGCGAGGATGAGTGCGACAATCAGAGCCCGCCATTCGCTTATTTTTAAACTACTGATGCTTTGCTGCTTAGCTAAGCGGAAAGGTGTTGAGCTGTTCATGATGGTAACTCTGTTAATTCGCCGTTGTGTAAGCGTAAGGCTCGCTGACAACGTTTCGCTAAAGCATGATCATGAGTGATTAAGATTAAGGTTGTATCTTGTTCACGGTTTAGGCTAAACAGTTGCTGTATAATTTGTTCACCGGTTTGTTCATCTAAGTTTCCCGTGGGCTCATCTGCAAATAGCAACGTGGGTTCTGTGGCAAAGCTACGGGCAATCGCAACCCGTTGTTGCTCTCCGCCAGAGAGTTCAGCCGGTTTGTGATGCAGACGCTCACCTAGTTCCACTTTCTTTAGCCATTGTGTCGCTTCATCTTCTGCCTTTGGGTGGTTACGAATTTGCAGGGGAAGCATTACGTTCTGTAGGGCGGTAAGATCAGGAAGTAGATGGAATGCTTGGAAAACAAAACTGATATGTCGATTGCGGAACTCAGCACGCTGTGAATCATTTAGGTGCTCTAAATTGGTATTGTTAAGCAGTATTGAGCCGTCACTGGGTTGATCGAGCCCCGCTAGAATTGAAAGCAGGGATGATTTCCCGGTTCCTGAAGGTCCAACAATCGCAACGCTCTCTCCGCGGCGGATCTCTAAATTCAGATCTTTAAACAGATCGAGAGTACCCGCTTGAGTCTTAAATTGTTTTGCGAGATGCTGGGCGCTGATCACTGTTTCTGTATTCTGAACCATTAGGTGTCCTTGTGCGTATTTTACTGACTCTATTAATACTTATTACTGCCAACGTTACATTGACCACTTCGGTGCATGCTCGTTCACTTGTTGTGCTTGGTGATAGCCTATCTGCCGCTTATAAAATGAAACCCGAGCAAGGTTGGGTGCAGCTGCTTGAGAATCGTTTACGAAGTGAAGGATATTCTCAAGATATAGTTAATGCGAGTGTCAGTGGAGATACTACCCAAAATGGTATCGCGCGTCTCAAGTTGCTATTGCAACAGGTTGATGCACAAATCGTTATTATTGAACTCGGTGGTAATGATGGCTTGCGGGGGACGCCTCCTTTTGCGATCAAAAGGAATTTGCAGCGTTTAATCGATATGGCCGAAGGTGCTGATGCACAAGTGTTGCTGCTAGGAATGCAGCTGCCGCCTAACTACGGGAAAGCATATACCATGAAGTTTAGCGAAATTTATCGGGAGGTGGCGGATGATACGGAGGTTGCGTTTGTGCCTTTCTTTATGGAAAACGTTGCGTTAGTGCCTGAGAGAATGCAAGCCGATGGTATACATCCAAGTATAGCGGGCCAGCCTTTCTTATTGGATACGGTATGGCCGTATCTAGAAACCATGTTGAATCGGTAGCCTTCAGTTTTTGAGGAAATAAAAAAGGCACTTATAAAAGTGCCTTTTTTTACGGAAGTAAAAGCTTACGCGAAGTTAGCGTTTACGAAATCCCAGTTTACTAATGCCCAGAAACCTTTTAGGTAATCAGGACGAACATTACGGTAATCGATGTAGTAAGCGTGTTCCCAAAGGTCAACCGTTAGCAGTGGTGTCTGGCCTTCAGTTAACGGGCAGCCTGCATTGCTTGTGTTTACGATGTCGATAGAACCATCAGCATTTTTAACTAACCAAGTCCAGCTAGAACCGAAGTTGTTAACCGCTTTGTCATTAAGTGCCGCTTGGAAGTCTGCGAAAGAGCCCCATTTAGCGTTGATAGCATCAGCGATAGCGCCTGTTGGTTCGCCGCCAGCATTTGGTGCTAGGCAGTTCCAGTAGAACGTGTGGTTCCAGATCTGTGCTGCGTTGTTGAATACACCGCCAGCAGGAGCAGATGTGATGATCTCTTCAAGCGTTTTGCCTTCAAATTCAGAACCAGGAAGCAAACCGTTTAGCTTAACAACATATGTGTTGTGGTGCTTGCCGTGGTGAAAATCCAATGTTTCTGCAGAGATATGTGGTTCTAGAGCGTCCTTTGCATAAGGTAGCGGCGGAAGTTCAAAGCTCATAAGTGTCACCTTATTGTGTCAGTCTATTTAAGACAGATTGTCAGACAGTTGAACGATCATTTTGTTGCTCACGCTATGACAGATCAACCGATAAATACGAATTCGTGGGAATGATAGCACTCAATACTTTACATTTCATGGTACAAAAAGTGTGTTTAATCGATCATTTGTCGTTCAAATATCGTTTCCTTTCGTATGTTGCGACTAAAGTTTGCTGAAACTGTTATCTATTAGCCCTAGAATGGCGTGCAGTATTTTTTTACATAACTATAAAAAAGTGATTATTTTACGATGTACAAGGTATTGATTTGGATCTCATTTGTTGCGCTAGGTATTCTAGCGGTGAAAACTCAATTTTTGGCTTCTAGTACGTTCGGGCCATTTAAAGAAGGGTGTATGCAAGGCGAGGGTGCTACAGAAGCCCGGTGTGATTGTTTAGCCAAGTATGTCCATAAACACTTTAGTGATAATGAAGTGAAATTAATAATGGCTAATCAAGTTAATGACCCCGATTTCAAATTTAAGGTAGAAGAAGTTGTTCGTGCAGGTTCTAAGTCCTGTGCTGCAGAGTAATTAAGGCTGACGATTCTCTTCTAAGCTTGTTTCAGCTATTGGCAAGATCAGTACTTCGCCCGAATCTTGTTGATAGCTGATAATCTTTTCGATGATCTCTTCGTTTATTTCGGTTCCTTTCGCTAACAACAGAATATGATGTTTAGTAAAGAAATCATGTGCGATGAGCATGCCTGCTTTCAACCCCGCTGCTTGGATGGCGATAGAGGTTGTTTCTTTCGAACGTTTTTTTAACAGTGACTCAAGCAGATCAAGAAGCTCGTGATCATAGAGGTGATTCGCCTTTAATCTAAGGGTTGCGATGGCTTGGGCTTGATCTAATTCGACCTCCTCTCGGTCACCATTAATTAATGCCATATAGTCTCGAATAATGCGCAAAATTCTCGATCCTAATGGTATGGATAGCCCTTTTAGGTGATCTGGGAAACCGCTCCCATCTATATTCTCTTCGATATTCCTTAAGAGTTTTCCTGCTTCATATAGGTGTTCTAGTGGTATCAACGCGGATTGGGCAATAATTGGATATTGATGGAAAACCTTGAGCTCTTGAGTGTTCATCTCATCGGGTGATTTTTCAGCAAATGAATCTTTCAAGACGACTTTACTTGCCTCTGCTAACTGAGCAGCATATCCAATCTGCTGTATATCAAAAGAGGGCAGGCTGAGTTCGTGAGCAACAATAGTGGCTAGTTCGGCAATTTTCTTTCCCCTGCCTTGTTTGCGACTGTGAAGCTCCAGTAAACCCGATAGTACTTCTACTGCTTGCTTGTAAGCATGTGTAAGGTCTAGTTGAGCTGCGTCGATAAATAGAGATGTTTGGTGCAACTCTTCGGTGCGGCTTTCTAAGTGTTGATTAAGGTCTACATTTTGAGATTGAATCTTTTTAGCCTTGCTTTTTAAGGTGGAGGCCTGTGTTTTTAAGTCTTTGTATTTACCTTGTAAGGCGGTTTCTTGTGCGATGCGATCATCATCCCACTGCTTAGTTTTGTAAGCATGGAGAATCGCTTCATGAAGTTGGATTCGTTTAAGGGGCAACGTGAACAGGTTCTGGACATGACCTTTGTTGATCGCATGGAGTAGGTCTTCGTTGCTTGGGTTTTGGGCAAGCATAATGCGTTTTACGGCGGAAAACTGACGGGTTACTTCACCGGCGAGCGCAATCCCACCGCTACCAGGAAGCTCGATGTCTAGTAGTAGAACATCAATCTCCGGATCCGACTTTTCTAACGCGCAGAGTGCATCATGTGCATTGTCTACTTCTGCCAGAGGCCAGTTCATCGGCATGATGGCGTCTCGGCATTCTTCCAGCATGGTTGGATTAGTGGTGACTAATAATATGCTGGGCAGGAGCTTCATGGGCTCTCCTCGGTAACTGCGTGGTTTAACTGGTCACGTTTAAGTTTAGCAGTTGCATAGGAATTGGCTTTTTTAACGCGATAGTGCGATCTCTTCTAACGGAAACTGAGGGTCTCCGCAGACATAGAAGTAGGGATTTAATAGCGATTCTTTTTGATTATAGGTCAATGGGTAAAGATTCTTGGCATCAACGAGACGGCCTCCTGCCGCTTCTACGATGGCTTGAGCCGCTGCGGTATCCCATTCACTGGTAGGAAATAAACGCGGATAGAAGTCGGCAATGCCTTCTGCGATGAGGCACATCTTGAGTGAGCTGCCGATGCCCCTGTTTTTGACTTTGTTGAAGTGGTGTTGAATCGATTTGAGTAAATCCTCATTCGCTTCTTGGCCGTGCCTGCGGCTGGCAGCAATAATCAGTTCTTGGGTTAGAGGGCGGCTTCGGATTTGGGCTGCCGGATTATGGTTAACTTGTTTCCACGCACCCAGATCGCTACTGCCCCAGTAAGCTGTTTTGGTCACAGGAACATAGATTATACCCAGAATAGGGCGGTGGTCTTTGATGAGCGCGATGTTAATGGTGAACTCATCGTTACGCTGTATAAACTCTTTGGTGCCATCTAATGGATCTATACACCAGAAGCTATCCCATTGTTTTCGCTTGTCGAAGGGGATCGAGGCATCCTCTTCGCTGAGTTGGGGTATCGATGGCGTGAGAGCGTCTAGGCCTTGTTTAATAACCTTATGCGCGGCCATATCTGCGGCTGTGACAGGTGAGTCATCCTGCTTATGCTGGATTGAGAAATCGTCATTCTCGTAAACCGCCATAATAGCTTGGCTAGCTTGTTCACAAATAGGTAAAAGCGATTGTATGAGTTGTTTGTGATCAGTCATCGTGCTGCCTCGCTAATGATTCTTTCATCAGAATAGCGTTATTGCGATTTGGTTATTAGTCGCCTTTTGTCGATTCTTTTATCAGAAAGTCTTTAACCATATATAAAGCCGCAATCGCTCGTGCTTCAGTGAAGTCTTCATCTTGGATAAGCTGATCAAGTTGCTCAAGGGGCCAGCTGACCACTTCCATCTCTTCAGGTTCATCGCCTTCTAAACGACAAGGATAAAGGTCACGTGCGATCACTGCGGTCACCTTATGGCCCATATAGTTAGGGGCTGAGGTCATTACTTTTAATGTGTCTAATTGACGGCTGCCAAAACCGGCTTCCTCTTTTAATTCCCGGTCAGCGGCGGTGTGCTCATCTTCGCCTGGATCGATAAGGCCTTTGGGTAGGGTGAGGGTGTAATCTTCCAGTCCAACGGCGTATTCGCGAATAAGCAATACATGGTTCTCAGCTGTAATGGGAATAATCATCACGGCGCCACGCCCTCTGTTGGCCAAACGCTCGTATGTGCGTGTAGCGCCGTTGGAAAAACGAAGCTCGACCTCTTCTACTCTAAATAAACGGCTTTTAGCTGTATTAGTTACCTTCAAAATCTCGGGTTTAACCGGCATACTGAGGCTTCCTCTATGAATGGCCTATAAAATGTTTGATTGGCAGAACATCGATACCGTTTTACTTGATATGGACGGTACACTTCTAGATCTACACTTTGACACCTTTTTCTGGTTAGAGCATCTTCCTTTGCGCTACGCGCAGATACATTCGATTGATACTGAAGATGCACGTCGGTGGTTACACGAGCGTATCATACAGCAGCAAGGTTCGCTTAACTGGTATTGCATCGATTATTGGACCCAAGAGTTAAGTGTGCCGGTAGCCGAACTTAAAAAAGAAGTAGCCGATAAAATTGGTTTCCGGCCACATGTTCACGATTTTCTAGCGAGCTTGAAACAGCATGGCATTCGTAGCGTTATAGTGACGAATGCCCATCAGGATAGCTTGAATCTGAAAATAGAGAAAACAGGGCTAAACCAGCTGGTGGACGAAGTCATTTGCTCGCATGATTTTGCTATGGCCAAGGAAACACCGGGTTTTTGGGATAAACTACAAGAGGTGGAGCCCTTTGATAAGCAGCGGACATTGCTTATTGATGATAGTTTTGCTGTGCTTGAGAGTGCGCGGACGTTCGGTATTCGCTATCTGCTGTCTATCTTTCAACCGGACAGTCAGCAACCTAAACGCGAAATAGAGAATTTTCCGGCGATTGAGCATTTTAATGAGATTACCCCGAAGTAGAACGGAATAGCATGAGTCAACCTGAAGATAAGGTTCGTCTAGATAAGTGGCTATGGGCTGCTCGATTTTATAAAACGCGGGCGATTGCTAAGCAGATGATTGATGGTGGCAAAGTCCATTACAATGGTCAACGTACTAAATGTAGCCGCCATGTAGAGGTCGGAGCGACATTAATGATTCGACAAGGATTCGATGAAAAAGAAGTCGTTGTACTAGAGTTGTCTGATCGTCGCGGCGGTGCACCGGATGCGCAACGTTTATATAAAGAAACGGCAGCGAGTGTTGCAAAGCGAGAGGAGCATGCTGCTCATCGTAAAGCGATGGGGAGCGGTTTAAATCCTCGGAACCGCCCTAATAAGAAAGAGCGTCGGCAGATAATCTCTTTTAAAGATAAAGAGCGCGGTATTTTCGATAAATAAATACCACGCCTAATGTCGTTGCTATTTTTGGCTCAATATCGGGAGTTGATTCAGCAAGGGTATCTTAGCAATGAGTCTGATTAACGGCGTTAGCAGTCGATGAGTCGCATTGGTGAGATGATGCAATAGCGGTGTACAAAAGGCCCAGCTTAACGTCACTATGGCAGAAAATGCTCCCCCCACGACATTGTCACTTGCCCAATGGGCGCCGCCTACGATGCGAGGCAGCATAAAGAAGATAGCTAACACCAGTGCGAAGAATGACCAACCATTGCGCGCGTTGAGGATGATAAACCCCGCCCAGGTCAGAACAACCGCAGCATGGTCGCCGGGAAAACTATGTCCCGCAGCATCTTTTGCTGGGATCTCCGGCACTATCTGGCTAAAGCGAAATGCAGGTTCAAGCATCAACGAGGGGCTGTTGCCGCTAAGGCCAATAGCGCGGGCATATTCATACACCGATTCCCTGATTGGAAACATGAGAACAAGCAGTAATATAAAGCCGATAATCGCTTGTTGTAGTCGGTCACGCTTAATGCCCATGCCAGGGAATGTGATACTCACGAGCATGATGATTAAAGGTACCACATCGAATATACGAACATTGGCCCAAGCCCAGAAACGAGTCCAGCCGGTATCTTCA
>Ga0193958_1000295_pt1 | contig 19790 bp, 18 predicted proteins | sample FB_1_MG_FD_140320 | JGI IMG/M metagenome (GOLD analysis project Ga0193958, IMG submission 140320) | Microbial mat bacterial communities from the Broadkill River, Lewes, Delaware, United States - FB_1_MG | ecosystem: Environmental > Aquatic > Freshwater > River > Microbial mats | place: USA...
AACCAGTGCGAGCAGTACAACAACCACGGCTGCACCAGCATCAAATGGCAGCACGTATGTGGTGAAAAAGGGCGACACTGTGTTTGAGGTTATGCGTCAAACAGGTGTTTACTGGAAAGAAATTATCAGCATGAATAACTTGCAAGGCCCAAGTTACACCATTCAGCCAGGACAGACATTACGCCTGAAGTAATTCAGTGGTGTGAGTCCTATGAAAAAAAGCCGCACTCTATTTAGGAGTTGCGGCTTTTTTAATATTGGGAGCCTGTTTAGTCAGTGGGTATTAGCCAAATAGCCTTTCCCAGAAGCTTTTTTCTTTTCGGGCAGGCTGCGGATCATCTTGTATATTTTTTTCAGGATTAATATAAAACTCTAGATGCTTATAAGTTAGCACACCAACATGAGTATCAATTAACTCGCCTTCTGGGGAGATGACAAAGCTTGTCGGAATACCGCGCACTTCACCAAAGCCATACATTGTGCTGTCTTGGGTCGGGATAATAGGGTAGTTAATGCCTTGCTCTTGACTAAATGCCTGTAAGGTTTCGGGCTCATCCATGCCAGCATCCATGCCTAAGACCACTACCTTTTTGGGGTTGTCTTTCACAAAGCGAATTAAATCAGGAATTTCTACGCGACAAGGTGGGCAAAAAATTGCCCAGTAATTGGCAATAACCCACTTTCCCCTAAAATCAGAAAGATTGAGTGTATTTCCATTCATGTCCTGAAACGAAAAGTCCTTAACTGGCTCAGCAGTTACCGTCGTACTTAGCAGCAGCGTCAGGAAAATGAATCTTAAATAAAGCATATAGTGTCATCCTAGTTGCGGAACGTGATAAATTAGCGGGTTGTTAATTCCATCGCCATTTCGCAGGTATAGTTATGAGTAAAAAAACGATCATATATCACAACCCTCGCTGTTCAAAATCCCGTGCTACTTTGGCTTTATTAGAAGAGCAGGGTGAGCCATGTGAGGTGGTGAAATACCTTGATACGCCACCTGATAAAGCGACTTTGCAACAGGTTTTAAAGATGTTGAACTTATCGCCTCGTGACTTAATGCGAACGGGTGAAGCAGAGTATACTGAGAATAACTTATCGGATGAGTCTCTGAGCGATGAGCAGTTAGTGGATGCGATGTTGGCACATCCTCGTCTGATTGAGCGCCCTATTGTGGTTAAAAATGGTCAAGCTGCCATTGGTCGCCCGCCAGAGTCGGTACTAGCTATTCTGTGAGGTGAGGCATGTCAAAAAAAGTATTAGTTTTGTATTACAGTCGTCATGGTGCAACGCTAGAGCTTGCTAAACGTGTGGCGCGTGGTGTAGAGCAGGTTGAAGGTGTTGAGGCTGTATTGCGTACCGTGCCAGAGGTCTCCAGTGTATGTGAGGCAACAGAGCCGACAGTACCAGATAATGGGGCGCCTTATGTGACAATGGAGGAGCTGCTTGAGGCAGATGGATTGGTGTTAGGTTCGCCAACACGCTTTGGGGTCATGGCCGCACCCTTAAAGTATTTTCTAGAGCAAACCTCTGCTCAGTGGTTATCAGGGCACCTAACGGGTAAACCGGCTGGTGCGTTTACATCAACCTCCAGCATGCATGGTGGGCAAGAAGTGACTTTGCTATCCATGTTAGTGCCATTATTACACCACGGTATGCTGATTACTGGTGTGCCATACAGTACCTCAGTGCTCATGAGTACTCAAAGCGGCGGAACGCCTTATGGTGCATCGCATGTGGCAGGGTCAGGGAATGATCAAGCGGTTACTGAGGATGAGCACCAAGTGTGTATTGCACTAGGAAAGCGTATTGCACAATTAGCCGTGACACTAAGCTCATGATGTCATTAAAAAAATCGTATGCACTGAGTGTACTGTCTCTTGTGGGGTTGCTGGTTTTAATTATTGTATGGAATGGTTGGTTGGCAACTGAACAGAATATACCCCGCTCTGTAGAGATTGCAGCCTTTTGTATTCCCTTATTATTTTTCTGGCGTGGGACCCTTAATGGTAAAAGAGGCACCCATGTCGCTTTAATGGTGGTGGCATTTTTCTATTTCTTAGCAGGGATTTGGCACATTATCGACCCCTCTGAGCGCTTATATGGGGTTGCAATGGTTGTGCTGAGTCTGGGCCTATACCTTGGAGGCTACTTTTATGCCAAAAGCCATGACAAGATTGCACAGGCCAGACTGGATGCTGAATCAGAGTCGTGATTTCTCTTCAGCTTTTACTTGCTGCCATGCTTGATCTAATGTTTCATCGTCATAGTCACTCGCCTCACCGTCAATGGCTAATAGCTCGCGGAGGCGATTGACTCGACGCTCAAACTTATTATTGGCTTTACGTAGTGCATTCTCTGGTTCTACTTTTAATTGATGAGCTAAGTTTGCCACACTCATCAATAAGTCACCGACTTCCTCTTCAATGCGCTCAGGGCTTTCTTGGTGTTGCATACATTCCACTACTTCATCAAGCTCCTCTTTAACCTTCTCAACCACGGGTTGCCAGTCATGCCAATCAAAGCCAAAGCGTGCCGCGCGTTTTTTTAGTTTAACGGCACGCATTAGTGCTGGTTGGCTTTGTAAAATATCAGCAAAGTAGCTGTCTGGTTGGGGGCTGTTTTTTTGCTGACGCTCTTGTTGTTTAATCGCTTCCCAGTCCGCTTTTTGTTCCTGCTCATTGGCGTATTGTTGAGCTGAAAAAACATGTGGGTGTCGCCGAATCATTTTATTACTGATCGACTGGGCGACTGTGTTAAAATCAAAATGATTCTGCTCATTGGCGATTTGAGAGTAGAACACAATTTGGAATAGCAAGTCCCCAAGTTCATCACACAATTCAGCGGGCTGAGCAGCATCGATGGCTGCCCCCACTTCGTGTACTTCCTCTAAGGTATAGGGAAACAGGCTTTGCCAAGTTTGCTTTTGATCCCAAGGGCAACCAGACTCAGGGTCTCTTAGCTGCTCCATAATTTTCAACAGTTGTTGCATTGCGTCGGAATTTTGTTTCGATGGGTGGGTCATAGTTAGTAGCTTTTGCATGGGCGTGGGCAAGAGTATACGCAAAATACGGGGGCTATTTATAAATGTCTGATACAAATGATTCGGATATCGTGCGGCTGTTTTTCTGGTTTGTCTGGTTAAGTGGTTTTGTCTTAGTTGTTTTTTTATTAGGGCGGTTTTTTTATTTCAGCTTTGTGTTGGGGAAACTTCAGCTAGCGGTACCTTTTTTTCTGGGCTTTTTGTGGCAAAGCGTGGTTCAGTTAACAGCCTTAAAGCGCTATCAATACAGTGAGGGTCAAGGGCTACGTGAACCCGTGCTGATTCAGGTCAGTGGTAGTGTGGTCTTGTTGCTGATTGTCACCGTAATTGTAGTGTTTAGAAATTAATCGTTGATTATTCAGCGAGATGTCAGTCAGTGTTCGTTAGATTGTTGTAGGGTTTGTTTATTAAGGCTGACAGGGGTGACGCTACCTTTAACTGGTTTAATCAAATTAATTGCAGTAAGGTGGGGGCCTTCACTGCAATGCTTGGCTAATAATGTGGTCTCCGTCGATGTCAGTGAATATCAAAAATAATAGTCTAATTATCTAGGTCGGAACACATGAATACGAAACGCAAACATTTTCAAATGGCTTGCTTAGCATCAGTTGCGGTGTTGCTAGGTGCTTGCAGTAGCTCGGGAGATTTAAAGACAGATATCAGCGCTGAGCGAGTGAAGCCAGCCTCTGACACATTAAAAGTAGCAGCGGTTGATACAAAGCCAGCACCATTAGTAGCTCACAATAAAACGGTTAAAACGCCTAAAGTTGCGAAAACAGTCAAGGCGGCACCTGCTAAGGTCACTCGGGTTGCCAAAAAGGTGAAGCCAAAACCAGTGACGCGTGTAGTTGCACATAAAAAGCCGGTGATTGCCCCCAAACGTGCCTATGTGCCTCCCAAGCCGATTGTGGTGGCTAAAGTAGTGCGACCTGCGGTAAAAAAGCAAGTTGTTCGTCGTGCGCCAGTGGTTCAAAAGCCTGTTGTGCGAAAGCAAGTGATCAGGCAGCAGCAAGCGAAAGTTACCCCACCGGTAATACGTGCTGCCAGAGTACCTACGCAAACGGCAAAGCGCTCGGTGTATGTTTCTGCCAATCAAGCGAAGCTAAGACCCGCCAGCTATCGCCCAGCGATGAAGCCACAGGTCGCTAGAGTCACACCACAAAAGCAGTATCGCAATTATGGGCAGCGTTACCTGACAGGGGACTTTGCTGGTAATTCGCAAGCACAAGCATTTATTAATATGATGGTGTCACGCCATGGTTTTGATCGAAACTATGTCACGGGTGTGGTCAGTAAAGCCAAAGCCACAAAGTGGTTAAAGAAGATGGCTTATTCAGATTCACACCCTGAGCTGCGTAAGAAAAGTGGTAAGGCACCCAACTGGTCGCGCTACCGAAGCCGCTTTATTACTTCAAAACATATCAATACGGGTACCGCTTTTTATCATAAATACCGTGGTTCTTTAAAACGTGCAGCTGCTCAGTATGGCGTGCCAGAAGAGTATATCTTGGGTATTTTAGGGGTAGAGACAATCTACGGTGGCAACGTGGGCACAGATAGAGCGCTGGATGCGCTTGCCACTATGTCCTTTATGAACTCACGTCGTGGTCGTTATTTTACCAGTGAGCTAGAAAGTTACTTGTTGATGACGCGTAGAACGGGTCTAGACCCTTTAAAGCCTAAGGCATCATATGCAGGGGCATTAGGCTTGCCTCAGTTTATGCCTAGTAATATCAAGAAGTATGGTGTGGATTATGATGGTGACGGTGCGGTAAATTTATGGACACCACATGATGCGATCGGCAGTGTGGCAAACTACCTGAGCAAGCATGGCTGGAAGCCGGGTGAAATTGCCGCGATTCCTGCAAAGTATACAGGTGGGCGTGGCTATCAGCGTTTGAAGTCGGGTTTTAAGCATAAGCATTCCCTGTCTAAATTGGCGCGTAAAGGATTAAAGCCTGCATACCCTGGTGTTTCAGGGAATGTGAATATGGTGAAGCTGAGAACGAATCGTGGGAATGAGTATTGGATTGGTGGGAATAACTTCTATGTGATCACCCGCTATAATCATAGTAGTCACTATGCGATGGCTGTACATCAATTAGCACAAGAGATACGCAGCCGTGTAAAACCAAGTCGCTCGCTGCCTAGAGTCATTGAGGCATCAGCAGACCAGCAATTACTCCAGCAAGCGGCTAAGAGCTTGCTCTAATATAGCAGAGTTAATTACCTTCTATCACAAGAAACCTCAGGCCTTTGCTTGAGGTTTTTTGTTTAAAGGATTACATTCTGCAAAACTTTCTTGCGATGGACAGAACTTTGATCTCTTTAGCCAATATTACAATGCAGTTTGGGGCCAAGCCTCTTTTTGAAAATATCTCCACAAAATTTGGCGAAGGAAATCGCTATGGTTTAATCGGTGCCAATGGTAGCGGTAAGTCCACATTGATGAAGATCCTAGGTGGGGACTTGGTACCGACCTCTGGAAATGTCTCCAAAGAAGTCAATGAGCGCTTAGGTAAGCTGCGTCAGGATCAATTTGCTTATGAAGAGTTCAGTGTCATTGACACGGTTATTATGGGGCACGAGGAGCTTTGGGAGATTAAAGCTGAGCGTGACCGTATTTATTCATTGCCTGAAATGAGTGAAGAGGAAGGTATTAAGGTCGCAGACCTTGAAATTGCCTTTGGTGAAATGGATGGTTATACCGCTGAGTCTAGAGCGGGCGAACTACTGTTAGGGCTAGATATTCCGGTTGAGCAGCACTACGGCCCTATGAGTGCGGTCGCGCCGGGTTGGAAGCTGCGCGTATTGCTGGCACAAGCATTGTTCTCAGACCCAGATATTTTATTGCTCGATGAGCCAACCAATAACTTGGACATCAATACCATTCGCTGGTTGGAAAAGGTTCTGAACGAACGTAAAAGTACGATGATCATTATTTCTCATGATCGCCACTTCCTAAATAGTGTATGTACGCACATGGCGGACTTGGATTATGGTGAGCTGCGTTTATTCCCCGGAAACTACGATGAGTATATGACTGCGGCGACACAGGCCCGTGAGCAAATGATGGCTGATAATGCCAAGAAAAAAGCAAAAATTGCGGAGTTGCAAGCCTTTGTTAGTCGTTTCTCTGCAAATGCATCTAAGGCACGTCAGGCCACTTCACGTGCTAAGCAAATCGACAAAATTCAGCTGGATCAAATCAAGCTGTCTAGCCGTGTGAACCCTTATATTCGCTTTGAGCAAGAAAAGAAGCTGTATCGTCTTGCCTTAGAAGTTGAAGGTTTGAGTAAAGGTTTTGATGGTGAGGCACTGTTTAAAAATATCGATATGATGGTTGAGGTGGGTGAGCGCATTGCGATTATCGGCCCAAATGGTATTGGTAAAACAACATTGCTGCGTTGCTTGCAAGGGAATCTGGAAGCAGATTCTGGTAAGGTCAAGTGGTCTGAAAATGCAAACATTGGTTACTATGCTCAGGATCATGCAGAAGATTTTGAGAAGGGTGAGACATTGTTTAACTGGATGGATCAGTATCGCGGAGAAGAAGATGATGAGCAGGAAGTACGTAGTGTACTAGGCCGCTTATTATTCTCTAAGGCAGATAGTGAAAAGTCGGTGAAGGTTATTTCGGGTGGCGAACAGGGCCGTATGTTGTTTGGTCGCATGATGCTGCAAAAGCCAAATATTCTACTAATGGATGAGCCAACCAATCACTTGGATATGGAATCAATTGAGTCTTTGAACTTGGCGCTTGATCATTATGAAGGAACATTAATTTTTGTGAGTCATGACCGTGAGTTTGTCTCCTCATTGGCTACACGAATTATTGAATTAACACCCACAGGGATTAATTTCTTCTCAGGTACTTATGATGAGTACCTTGAGAGTCAAAGTATTACACAATAAGTGTCGCTACAAAAAAAGGGGGGATCATATTGATACCCCCTTTTTTATTCATGAAATGATGCTTAGTTAACGCGCTTTAACACCACATTGGAGTGCTCATTTGACTGTAATGTCAAAAATCCTTTCTTTAAAGAAAAGCTCGCATACTTCTTCTTTTTACTTCCTAAGACAGTGTAATTGAGAGTGAGGTTACTACCACTGACTGACCACTTGCCCGAGAATGTCAGCATCTTATATTGATACACATACTTCATATCCTTTTTAAAATGGATTTTAATGGCTGAACCGGAGACCCCCTTCCAGTTGCCATAAAGTTGTGATTTATCGGCTGACATAGCTGATGTGGCCGCAAGCGTTAAACCAACCGCCAGCAGCCATTTGTTAAAAAATTTCATGAAGCCCCCGCATTCATAGATTATTTGATTCTTATAACGAACTAATACTTAGCGTTACCTGAATTGCCCGGTTTTCTTTTTTAATGTCCTCCAATCGTCCCCGTATACATAAGTGTTAGCAGTAACACACCAAATAGAATTCGGTAAATACCAAATGCTACAAAGGTGAAGTGCTCTAAAAATGAGATAAATAGCTTCATTGCGAGGTAAGCCACAATAAATGCTGTGATAAAGCCAACCGCGAGTGCCACTAAATTAGCATCAGTGAATTCATGGTAGTGCTTTAGAAAGTCATAGCCACTTGCCGCAACCATTACTGGCATGGCTAGCAAAAAAGAAAACTCTGCACTGGCTTTACGGCTTAGGTCCACTAACATTGCTCCAATGATGGTTGAACCTGCCCGACTCGTACCAGGAATTAGGGCAAAGACTTGTGCAATCCCAATCCAAATTGCTTGCTTATAAGTAACATCATCCACAGACCGTGTACCTGCAACGCGCCCACGATGCAAATACTCTACAATCAAGAAGATAATGCCACCCACAATAAACATAATGGCAACGGTTTTTACATTAAATAATGCTTTTATTTCAGAACTAAACAGAAAGCCAATCGCACCAATGGGTATAAAGGCGATGGCAATTTTGACCCAAAGATCAAAGTAGCGAAACGTGAATTTTTCTCGGTAATTAGCCACCACTGCTAGAATTGCCGCAAGTTGGATAATGACTTCAAAAGCCGCATTAGCAGCGGTCTGGTCTAAGCCTAACCACTCACTGGCAACAATGAGATGTCCGGTTGATGAAATAGGTAAAAATTCGGTCAATCCTTCGATAGCACCGAGGATAATGGCATGAATAGTGTCCATATAGTAGTCACATGTGATGTATTTTGGTTGTTTTTTAAGATTCGGCGATAGAGTACAGGTTTCTTTTCGCCTTGAAAACCATTGAAAAGTGAATTACCAAAAAAAGAAAAAGTTACACTCTTTACATATTCTTTACGCAGTTGGGGGCATTACTGCGCAAGTCCATTAGCGATAATAAGCACTCTCAATGCTAGTATGATGATACCTTAATTTATAATAATCACGGAACTTATGAATACTGATACTAAGAAGCCGATAAAGTCGAAAAGAAAATTGTTTCCTAAGGTTCTGTTACTTCCGATTGCCATTATTGGGGCTGTTATGGTGGTTCGTGGAATGATGCAAACCAAGCAACCCTTGGAGCATGAACTGAAGTCGTTCCCAGAAAAGCTGGCGCATGTAATGACGGTTGAGTCGATACCCTTTAGAGCCCAAGCAACAGGCTATGGGCGGGTGGAGCCTTCCGTTAATTTAAATTATAAAGCAGAAGTAGGCGGAAAAATCACCTATGTACACCCTAACTTAAAACAAGGGGGGAGTATTCCAAAGGGTACGGTGGTGGTGCGTATTGAACCAACAACCTATGAAATCTCCTTAGGGCAAAGTAAGGCAGGGTTAGCCAATACCCGTTCCTCCTTATCTCAGTTAGATGCTGAGGAGCGTAGTGCGAAAAACTCATTGCGTATTGCGCAGCGAAATTTGTCATTGGGGCAGCAAGAGTATAGTCGTGTTCGTAGCCTATGGAATAAGCGCTTAATTGCACGCTCTACCTTGGATGCTGAGCAGCAAAAGGTCTTGCAGTTAGAGTCTTCGGTACAAAATATCCAAGGTAACCTCGATACATTTAAGAGTCGTCGTGCTGCGATTAATGCACAGATTCAACAGTCAAAGAGCACAGTTGCTGAGAATACCGATACCTTATCCAGAACTTCGGTGAGGTTACCATTTGATGCGCGCATTGGTCAGGTGCTGGCAGAAGAGGGGGCATTTGTTTCAGCTGGCTCACAACTCTTTGAAGCCCTTGGCACGCAAGCGGTTGAAGTACAAGCACAGCTTCCTGTGAAGTATGCTGGCCAGTTATTAAGTGGTACTTTGAGCCTGGCAGAAAATTTATCCTCTGCACGCCAAATGCAGCAAGTGATGAAGGATATTCGCCTTGATGCCAAAGTCTATCAGGTGGCGGGAAATGCTGAAGCATCATGGAAAGGGAAGTTGGTGCGCATTGGAGAGGCGGTGGATTCAACCCGCGATACTGTGAGCTTTACTGTGCAAGTAGAAAATCCATATCAAGGCGTTGTACCGGGTAAACGCCCTCCCTTATTAAAAGGCTTATATGTTGCAGTCGCTTTTATGGCACCAGCAATAGAGCGTTTAGTAATCCCACGAAAAGCCGTTCATGAGGGGCGAGTGTATTTGGTGAATGATAAAAACCTCTTAGAAATACGGGAGATTGGGATTGCCTCTATTCAAGGTAACTTAGTAGTTGTTGAAACGGGTTTAACAGCAGGTGATCGCATTGTGGTCAGTGATTTAGTGCCAGTGATTGCAGGTTTACCGATTAAGGCCATTGATAGCAAAGAAGAGGCACTGCACTTACGCAAAGTGGCACTGGGTGAGGGGGACTTATGATTCGTTATTTTGCCTCACACCCGACTGCGGCCAATATTTTAATGGTTGCGATTGTTGCAGTGGGTCTTGCAACACTCCCAAGCTTAAATAAAGAAACCTTTCCAGCTTTAGAGCTGAATACATTTAATGTTACTGCTATCTATCCCGGTGCTAGTACGGCTGATGTTGAAGAGGCGATTTGTACACGACTAGAAGATGCGACCGATAGTATTAGTTTTATCAAAGAGCAAGCTTGTGAGGCGCGTGATAATTCTGGTGTGCTGACACTGACCATGCAAGAGGGCGGTGATGTTAAGCAGTTTGAAGATGATATTGATGCCGCCATTGATGGGATTTCTGATTTTCCAGCAGAGGTAGAAGATCCGACAGTGGTCAAAATTGGCCGAACGGACCCTGTTGTAGATATCGCGATTACCTCCAGTGGTCTAACTGCATCTGAGTTAAAAGCACTGGCTGAGGACTACCGCTTACGTTTGCTTGCGATTAACGGTGTGCCTATTGTTAATGTGCAAGGCTTTTCAACGCATCAACTTAATGTGTTGGTGAGTGCGGAAAGTATGCTGAAGTATCGTTTGAGTATTCAAGATATTGCTAACCTTATTCAATCACAAGCGGTGGACTTACCTGCTGGCACAATTGAAAGCAGTGACAAGTCCTATCAAATTCGCTTTTCCAATGCCCGTAAAACGGCGGAGGAGTTGGCTGACTTGGTGGTGCTTAACACCGATAAAGGGGGAGAGATTCGGTTAGGTGATTTGGCGAGGATTGAAGATCGTTTTGACTTAGAAGAAGAGCGTATTGAGTTTAATGGTGAGCGTGCCGCGATATTACGTGTCAGTAAAAACCGCACTGATGACACCTTAAATGTGTTCGCTAAGGTGAAGCAGTTTGTTGAAGATGAAAATAAAATACTGCCAGCATCCACCAAGATTGTGATCAGTAATGATCGCGCCACGATTGTGAGCGACCGTTTGCAGTTGCTCAGTAAAAATGCATGGCAGGGGTTGATTCTAGCCAGCTTAGTGTTGTTTTTGTTCTTTACATGGCGCTATACCCTATGGATTGCACTGGGGTTGCCAGTCTCTTTTTTAGGCGGACTGGCGATGATGAGCTGGTTTGGAGTCAGCATCAATATGATTTCGATGGTGGCTTTGCTAATGGCCATTGGTATCTTGATGGATGATGCGATTGTATTGTCAGAAAGTATTGCGCACGAATATAAGAAAACCAATCATCCGCTGGAATCGGTGATTGTGGGCACACAGCGGGTGATTCGTGGAGTGTTTTCCTCATTTTTAACCTCCGCGCTGTTGTTTGGCAGTTTGCTGATGATGAAAGGTGATATTGGTCAAGTATTGGGGGTATTGCCGGTAGTCTTGCTTTCGGTACTCACCATTAGTTTGATCGAAGCCTTTTTAGTGCTACCGCATCACTTAAAGCATGCACTGGAGCATAGTCATGAAAAGCAGCCGATGCGCTGGCGCATGTGGTTTGAACGAAACTTCCAAAGATTAAGAGATGGAGCAACCAAGCTGGGTGCTCTTGCGATTCGCTTTCGCTATGGCACGGTGGGTATCGCTATTGGCATGCTGATTATTTCTATTGGGATGCTAATTACTGGAGCATTGAAATTTAAGGCGTTTCCAGACCTTGAGGGAAATATTTTGGAGGCGCGTATTTTGCTGGCACAAGGTACACCATTGGCTAAAACAGAAGAGGTGGTGCAGCAATTATTAGACAGCTTAGATAAGACCCAGCAAGCATTTGCGGATCAAAATGATCAGGCCTTAGTGAAGAACATTAAGGTGTCTTATAACCAAAATGCAGACTCGGCTGAAAGTGGTACGCACATTGCCACAATTAGCGTGGACTTTTTAGAAACAGAATACCGTAATACTACCTTGCGCGAGTTTATTCCGCTGTGGCGCGATAATACAGGAGCGGTACCGATTGCAATTAATTTGCAATTCAAAGAGCCAACCGCAGGGCCTGCGGGGCGAGCCATTGATATTCGTTTAATGGGGAATAACCTTGATCGTTTATCAGAAGCTTCTTGGGCACTACAAAATTGGCTCTCTGGTTACAACGGCGTGTATAACCTAACGGATAATTTACGACCTGGTAAGCCACAATTTACCTTCACACTAAAACCCGGTGCGCTTAGCTTTGGTTTATCTGCACAAGATATTGCAGGGCAGTTAAGAGCAGCTTATCAAGGTGTGACGGTTGATGATATTTTTCAGGGGCGTGAAGCCTATGAAATTCAAGTCAAAATGGATAGCCCAAAAGTGGGGGCACTGGCTGACTTTGATAATTTCATGATTATCAATAAGCAGGGAGAGGCGATTCCTTTGGTGAACTTGGTGCTGATTGAGGAGAAGCGAGAATATGCTCGGATTGGTCATTTGAATGGTAGTCGGGTGATCAATGTCTATGGTGATATCGATTCGGTGAAGGCCAATACCTCAGAAGTCATTAAAGATATGCAGGATAAATTCTTGCCTGACTTTAAACAGCAATTTCCTGAAGTGACGGTGGGTTTAGAAGGTGAGGTTGCCAGCGGTAAAGAGACCAATAGCTCAATGATGGTGGGTTTTGTACTGGCTTTGCTGGGTGTCTATTTATTGCTTAGTTTGCAGTTTAAAAATTACCGTGAGCCATTGCTTGTGATGGTGAATATCCCTCTGGCACTGATTGGTGTCATCTGGGGGCATATTTTTATGGGGCAGGATTTTACCATGCCTAGCATGATTGGTTTTGTCTCGCTGGCAGGCATTGTGGTGAATGACTCCATTTTGCTGGTGGAGTTTGTGAAGTATCGAAGTGCTGAAGGTTTGTCATTACATGAGGCAGCAACCCGAGCCATTCATGATCGCTTTAGAGCGGTGTTTATGACATCTGTAACCACGGTGGCTGGTATGATGCCACTGTTATTTGAAACGAGCCTACAAGCGCAAATTTTGGTGCCACTGGTGACCAGTGTTGTGTTTGGAATGATCTCAGCAACATTATTAGTGTTGCTGGTCTTGCCTGCACTATATGGGATTATGGAAGATATTGGTTTTGTTGAAGTCTCAGAAAAAGAACCGGATGAATCACTGATAAGGGCATAAGCTCATTCATTAATCGTTGTCTAAGCAGCAGGCGGTGTTCATACTACATGGCCTGTGGCTTGGAGCTTCTATGATGGGCTTTTTTAGCTTTAGCAGGTGCCGGCGCTTCACTTTCTTGTAACAGACGGTTGTTTAAGGCTATTTTCACAGCCATGGTCAGCTCATTTACACAGTTCTCTAGGTAGTCGGGGAGTTTGCTTGGGGTTACTTCATCTTCCTGTGCAAAGCTTTGGCATTGCTCTTTAATAAAGCCAGACTCTTCCTTACTCAAGATAATGTGTTTAACGGGGCTTTCAATCAGTGGTATTTCAGTAGGCGTGGCGACTTCCGGTATAATGGGGGCTTGGCTAGTCGTTGCACTGGCGTTCACATACACACTCGCCAATAGTACGAACAGTAGGTGATATAACTTCATTTTACTATCCTTGTTCAATGATTATTTTGTTATTGTTATACAATTATTTATAGGCCAAATCCGCCCCGATGCCTAGCAAGTAATTATTATTATTCCAATATAGAAACATAATATCCTGACTTTACTGAGTGTTCTGCAGCCTAATAAAAGATAAGGGTGCAGTTGATGGCGTTAAGAGTATAATGCCCTTTTTTAATTCAGCCAGAAACAATAAAGTGAGACTATCATCTGACGAATTTCGTCACTGGACGCATAAATCGATCACATTGCTGGGGATGTCCGGTGTAGGGAAGACCTATCTGTCTAATATTTTGCGCAATAGTGATTGGTTTCATTATTCCGGAGACTACCGTATTGGCACGCGCTATATGAGTGAGCCGATTTTGGACAATATTAAATCTCAAGCAATGCAGGTGCCATTTTTAAGAGATTTACTATGTTCTGACTCCATTTATATTCGCAACAATATTACGGTTGATCACTTAAAGCCACTGTCGACGTTTTTAGGAAAGCTCGGTGACCCTGCTTTGGGAGGGCTCACGCTGAAAGAGTTTAAGAACCGTTTACGTCTTCACCATCAGGCAGAAGTTGCAGCAATGTTAGATGTGCCTGCGTTCATGGAAAAGTCTCAGCAGTTATACGGCTTTCGCCACTTTATTAATGATGCCGGTGGTAGTGTGTGTGAGCTGGATAATGAGCAGGTGTTGGAGACCTTGCAGCGTCACACCTTGATGCTTTATATTCAAGCAACTGAGCAAGATGAAAAGACCTTAATTCAGCGCGCCATTTCCTCACCCAAACCACTTTATTATCGCGAAGCATTTCTAGATGAGCAGTTGGCGGTGTATATGCAGGAAAAGGCAATTGAGTATGTGGCTTTGGTTGAGCCAGATGACTTTGTACGCTGGGTGTTTCCAAAGTTATTTAACGCACGTATTCCACGTTATGAAAGCATTGCTCAGCGTTACGCGTACACCATTAAAACCACAGAACTTTATCAAGTTAAAACAGAGTCAGATTTTCTGGAACTGATTGAAAAAGCCATCGATCGACACGAGTAATCCACTATGCCATTAGTCGCACATAATAATTTACCTGCTTTTAAGGATCTGCACCAAGAAGGCCAGATTGTCCTGAGTGCAGAGCGTGCTCAACATCAAGATATTCGTGCATTGCATGTGGGGCTGTTGAATATGATGCCCGATGCAGCATTGGTCTCAACCGAACGGCAGTTTTTTCGTTTAATTGGTGCGAGTAACCCGATTGCACAGTTTTATGTGCATCCTTTTGCATTGCCTGAACAGGAGCGTGGCGCAAAGGCACAGCAACATATTGATGATCACTACGAGACCTTTGAGGAAATTCAGGCACAGGGTTTGGATGCATTGATTATTACGGGTGCGAATGTTACGCATCCTAATTTATCTGAAGAGCCTTTTTGGGAGCCACTGATTAAAGTGACGCAATGGGCGCATCACAATGTGACCTCAACTTTATGTTCTTGCTTAGCCACGCATGCGGTATTAGAGGCACATCATGGGCAGCGCCGTCAGCATTTAGGGTATAAGCGTTGGGGTGTTTACCCGCATTGGGTTAAAGATAAGCAGCATCCGCTGGTGTCAGATATTAATACCCGTTTTGATGTGCCACACTCTCGCTATAATGTTATGACACGTGAGCAGTTTGAATCGGTCGGTTTACGGGTCTTAGTTGAGGGTGATACGGGTGGTGTCCACTTAGCGGTGAGTGATGATGGTATCCGTACTGTGTATTTTCAGGGACACCCTGAGTACGACAGTATTAGTTTATTAAAAGAGTATAAGCGGGAAGTAGTACGCTTTTATCAAGGTGCACGCAGCGACTATCCGCCTTTTCCAGATGGCTACTTTGATGCAACTTCTCAGGCAGTCTTTGATGAGTATCAGGAAAAGTTGTTACAGAGCTTGGAGAAGAACGAACAAATGCCCACCTTTCCTGAACATATTGTGACGCCACGTCTACAAAATACATGGCATGACTCAGGGCTTGCGGTGATTGGTAACTGGATGGGGTTGGTGTATCAATTGACTAATACCGATCGTAAGTTGCCATTTATGGATGGGGTAGACCCTAAAGACCCGCTTAGACTTTAAATATAAGTTTAATCTTTGCGCTGTATGAACGGTGATGATCATTCAGCGCGTATCAACCTGTATGTCTGATAATTAAGCTATCAGTGGCTTGCTGATATTCGGGTATACACAAAATTTCAATGGTCATAAAAAATAAAAATATTTTGTGATTTTTTGAAACAATTCCTGTCTCAAATCTACAACATATTTATCTACACTATTAAAGTCTATGAATGGGCTTAGTAGCAGTAGTTGTATGATGTTCTAATAAAACTAAAGTGAGATAACTCAGAAATGAAAATAAGAAATAAACTGGCAATGGCTGTATCGGCGGCAACCATGGCAATGGCTGGCTCAGCAGCAGCGGATGTTACCTTGTATGATTATCAAGAAGCGAATAGCTCTTATGAAGATGCTTATGTGAATGGTCAGTTTAGCGCAACAGATGGCAATGGGCATAGCCAGAGCGCATATAATGCAAATATTGCATTAGATTATGACCGTGTTATGAGTAGTGCTCAGCGTAATATTGGTCTGAAAGCCAATGTTGATGGTAGTCTAAGTCGTGGCTCTGGGGCGGGTGCAGATACAGAAAGCAACTATATCGCGACAGGGAGTGCAACAGCTGATACTTACTTCCGACCTGGTTCAAAAGGGGCATTTTGGTACGGGTCTGGCACATTGGGTCTGAAGAAAGATGCAGATGACCCATTTAGCAAAATTGGGGTAGGTCTCGGTTATGGCCGTGTGGTCAATGTAACACCAATGGCTAAATCCATGCGCTTAATTGAAGCCTTACAACAGCAAGGCGCGTTAAGAGCAACACCAAGTAAAGCGACTTACTTAAGTGTCGCTCAGGTGATTGCGCGTGAAGCAGAGTATCGTAGCAAACATGGCCTAGATAGTTATGAGCAGTACTGGATTAGTGATATTGAAAAGGCCTTAATGGCAAGTGGTCAGGTAAAGGGCAGTTTAAATGCTGCAAGTGTCATTAAGTCACGTGATGTGTTGGTGAATGAGTTTATCTCAACACGTAAACATGGCTGGTTGGTCAGAGCGGGTCTGGGTATGGTGCTTAGTAACTATGATGGCTCTGATGGCGGTGATCCTTCTTTGGATATTGGTGCGGAGTATCACCGTCCATTGAACAACCAAACACAGTTTTCAAATGTTGCACACTTCTCAAGTATCTTTAGTGATGATGACACAGGCTACCGTTTAAGTAATGCCATGTCATTGACGCGTGAAATTTCTGACAAAGTGGACTGGGAAAATAGCTGGTTATTGGATTACAACAAAGCAGGTGATAATGCAGGAACGGATATTACAACGAATACATTAACATCAGCATTTCGTTATTATCTGAACAACCAGTTGGATCTGACATTAACTGCAAAAGCATCTAAGACTGATGATGATCTGGCAAATGGCAATGAAAAAACAGATACCTCATTAAATATGGGTGTGAGCTACCGTTTACGTTAAGCGCATTAATTGAACCTGAAATTATTTTCAGGGACAATACCAAAGGCGGAGTGATAGTTTTATCCTCCGCTTTTTTTGTGCCTGAAAAAGGTGCGCAGTAACCTAGCCGCTTGGCACTTCAGTGGTATGTTACATTTAGGGCTTAATAGTGGGCGGGAATACATCGATGAAAAAGAAATTGGCAGAGATTGGCTGGCGAGAATATGTGGATATTCCTGAATTGGGTATTGTGGGTGTCAAAGCTAAAGTAGACACTGGGGCTAGAACCTCTTGCATCCATGCTTTTTCAGTGACGACGTTTGAAAAAGAGAATGCAGTATGGGTGCGCTTTGGCGTACATCCGAATCAAGGTGATCATGGTACTGAGGTGTGGTGTGAGGCACCCGTGGTTGACTATCGGGAAGTGACCGATTCAGGGGGGCACTCTGAAATGCGTTACGTGATTGCATCTCAACTGATTATTGGTAAGCACCAATTTCGAACAGAGCTGACACTGACTAACCGAGATACCATGCGCTTTCGCATGCTATTGGGGCGCAGAGCCATGACCAAGCGGTTTATTGTGAACCCTTCAGCGTCATACCTGCAACTTAAATAATTGGCTGAGAGAGCGGTAAACCCCATTCTGTAGAGTCAAACTGTATCGCCTCGACGCTTTCAATGGCTTCGCTATCATCACCAAAGCGCGCGATATGAAATACGGCATCCCCTTCATTGACCAATGGCAAGTTGGTACGGCCAATTAAAATACCCGCGTGGCGTGCTCTGATCATATGTTCTTGGATACCAAAGGGGTCAGAGATTGTGCCTAATTCTTGGCCTTCCTCAACATAATTACCTAAGCCAACTGTGGCGCGTAAAATACCGCTTCGCTCGGCACGCATCCAGTGTGAGGAGTTAGCAATGACGGTATTGGATGACTTTTTATTGGCACGACTTGGTCTTAGCATTCCTAAATCGCGCATGACATTGAGAACACCGCGTGTACCAATACGAATACAAGACTCATCAAAACGTAGTGCTTCACCTGCTTCATAAAGCAGCATGGGAATGCCTTCCTCATCGGCAAAGTGCCGCAGTGAGCCATCGCGTAAATTGGAGTTCATAATGACCGGTGCACCAAAGGATTGGGCTAAGCGCGCAGTTTCAGGGTTGTTGAGCTGAGCGCGGATTTGCGGCAGGTTATCGCGGTGAATAGCCGCAGTGTGTAGGTCAATCCCACAGTCAGAGTTCAGTACAATCTCACTGACAAAGAGGTTGGCTAAGCGACTCGCGACTGAGCCATTACTGTTACCGGGAAAGCAGCGATTTAAGTCACGGCGATCTGGTGTATAGCGAGAGTGGGCAAGAAACCCCTGAACATTGACAATAGGCACTGCAATTAAGGTGCCTTTGAGTTTATCTAAGCCTTTGTAGTCCAATACACGGCGTACAATCTCTACACCATTGATTTCATCACCATGAATGGCAGCGCTGATAAACAGGGTTGGCCCTGGCTTTTTCCCCCGAACGACCTGAACTGGCATTTTGAGCGATGTGTGTGTGTACAAGTCTGTTACTGGCAGTTCAATCGTCCTGCGTTCACCTAGTGCAATAACATAGTCACCAAGTGTTAGCAGGCCTTGGTTTTTAGCATTCATTCCGTTTTCGATCTCTGTTTTTAGAAGCCCTTATGCGCCTATTAGTTTGCTTTAAGCCGATAAGGTTTAATCAAAGCGAAGAATAAGCGGGCCTAAAAGTAGCATTAACTCGGCTGAAAAGGTGAATTTATTTGGGGTAGACATGAAAAGAGGAAGGGAGGGGTGCATTGACACCCCATTATTATTGCACGATTTATTGTCGCCCTTTCTTTAAAAACTTCGGTTAGCGTTTTATTTTTATTGTTACCAGACAGTTTATTCTTATTATTGTATTTTTTATACTTGTTAGCTTCGTCTGCTTGGCTACCCGTTGAAGTTAGGTTCACTATAGACAATCGTGGGTGAACGGAGTCTGAATAACTGTATGTTATTTGCACATTAAAAAATAATTGATCAGCGTAGCCTGAACTAAGTACAACAAGCTACGCTGGTTACGTGACATTTAACCTTTGCCGCGCCACGGAATGGTTTTATTGATAATGGCGCGCATAATTAAGTCAAACATCAGACCTAGCAGACCTAACAATAAAATAGTCATCCAGATAATTTCATAATCTGATTGCTTACGGGCAACATTTTCTACAAAGCCGATACCTGTTGTTCCTGCAAGCATTTCCGCGGCGACTAATGTTCCCCAGCAAACGCCGATTGCAATGCGAATACCCGTCAGTATTTCAGGCAGTGAATTGGGTAAGATCACGCGGCGGATAATCTGACTTTTACTGGCTCCTAATGAGTGAGCAGCATGGATTTTCGACAGTTGTGTACCGGATGCACCAGTGCGCGCTGAGATTACCATAATGGCAAAAGCAACCATAAACAGGAGGAAGATTTTTCCATCATCTTGTATCCCAAAAATGGTTAAAATCAGAGGTGCCCACGCCAGTGGTGGAATAGGACGGTACAGCTCAATCAGTGGGTCAAAGAAGCCTTTAGCAAAGCGGGATAAGCCCATATACAAGCCCAGTGGCACACCTAATAAAATACCAAAGAACAGACCTGCTAAGACTCGCATCATGGAGTCCCAAATATGCCCAATTGGTACGGGTACTAGCAAGGAGGGATAATTACCTGTGGCGAAGTTATATACCTTGGCTTTAAAATTTGTAGGTACTTGGCCATTGTCATTATGGCGAGGGTATTCGCCGGGTACTAAGCTAGCAATCCAATCCGGT
>Ga0193958_1000296_pt1 | contig 19708 bp, 25 predicted proteins | sample FB_1_MG_FD_140320 | JGI IMG/M metagenome (GOLD analysis project Ga0193958, IMG submission 140320) | Microbial mat bacterial communities from the Broadkill River, Lewes, Delaware, United States - FB_1_MG | ecosystem: Environmental > Aquatic > Freshwater > River > Microbial mats | place: USA...
AGAAGAGGATTTTATCCGGTTGAAAGGTTCGGGGAGTGAGGTCGATAAGGGCACCGTCTTCGATCTTCCAGACGGTATGAAACTCTGCTTCGAGCCATACACCACGGTATTCAAGGATCGCCCAGCCGAACTGTTGGCTGCCAGCATAGGTAGTCAGATGTTGTTCAACAATCGCGAAACATTCTTTAAGTGGTTTGTTGGGCAATGGATGGTGAGGAATCAGGATGGGCGACACGTTCTCATTGAGAATTCGTCGGCATAAGGCGATGACATTGGGATCATCTGGTGTGGGTATAACCACTTTGGTTGTCATTGGTTTTTCCTCAGTTAGTTGATAAAAGTTTGCACTTAAATTCTAACTGATTTTATGCCGCGTACCTACTGGGGGAGGAGGGGAGGAAGGGGTTAACCAGTACCAATTTAATAGTGTCCGTCAGGGCTTCGGCTCTGACACTTTTTAGGCAAAAAAAAGCCCGCGTAAGTGTTTGCAGCACCGCGAGCTTTTAATTTCATACAATGTGAGGAGTAATTATGACAGATAATCACGCCAAATTTAATAAGAATTTTATATTACTGTATATAGTTCAAGTGAATGGTTGTGTGCGGGATACCTTGGAGGTGTTTGCATGAGTATTGTTATTGTGAAGCATACTGACGCCACTCAGGGCTTGCTTTCCCCGATTAAACCGAAGCTCGTCGGTAGTAATAAATGCCGCTATTGCATTTGTGTGATGGATTCTGGCAGCTGCGATACGATTCACAAAGCTATTATTGAAGCCAATCAAATCGGCGCTCATTGCAATCAGGGTGAGCTTGTTTACCGTGATTTAGCTCATGATCCCAAAATCATTCCTTATGTTCCGTTAGGGGGTGACGCGTGACTGCTATCTATAATGAAGAGGTGGCGAACCAAATGCGCCGCCTTGATCTTAGCCCACCTGATGCCTTTGAGGTGGATGGCAAGATTCATCGTTTTCCTGAAAAGGGTCGCCATAAACACTCCTGCTGGTATGCCTTGCATTATTTCCACTTGGATAATGGAACGGAGCTAGTGGTGGGTAAGTTTGGGGATTGGCGTTCGGGTCGTGAGGCGACGGTTGATTTTGATATGCCGGCGCTAAGTGATGAGGAAAAGCAGCGTTATGCAAAGGAAATGGCAGCGCGTAAGGCGGAAGCGGTAAAGGCTCGTGCTGAAAAGGCGGAGGAGGCCGCGCAACGGGCGGAAGTGATTTGGGATAAGTTACCAGACAGTGGCAAAAGTGATTACCTGAATAAGAAGAAAGTGAGGGCGTATGGCATTAGGTTTTCTCGGGGATCGATTGTGGTGCCTCTGATGAATCTTGACCGTAAGTTGCTGGGTTTACAGTTTATACAGGGTGATGGGACGAAACGGTTTTTAACTGGCACGGCAAAAGAGGGTGCGTTCCATTTTATTGGTCAGTTGTTGCGGGATGATGCTGGGAATTATCAGCCGTTGTTATTTGCTGAAGGGTATGCAACTGGGGCTGCATTGTATCAGTCGTTGGGGTTGCCGGTGGTGGTCTGTTTTGATGCTGGCAACTTGGTAAAAGTGGCTAAGCTGTTTCGGGCTGCCTTGCCGAATATTGAAATATGTATCTGCGGGGATGATGATCCCAACACTAAGGGAAATCCGGGGAGGACGAAAGCAATTGAAGCGGCAAAAGCGGTGGAAGGTTGTTGGGTTGTACCGGGTTTGAATGGAGGGGGTTGTCATGGCTAATCAAAGCACCGATTTTAATGATGTCTGGGCAAAGTTTGGCGCAGCAGCGGTTCGGGGTGAGGTGTTGCCGGTATTGGGCCGCCATCAAGTACAGCCTGTTATTGAGCAGCCCACGGCAGAGTCAGTGCCTCTCGATGAGGCGCAGCCTGTAGCGGGGGATGAGGTTGAGGAACCAGTATTAGTTGTACCTCCTAAGCGTGATCCTCACTTTGAAGAACGGTTTATTCTAACGGAAAAAGGGCAAAAAAAGTCCTGTACGTATAATTATGACCTCGTTTTTGGCAATCATCCAGAATGGCAGGGGCTTGTGGGCTTTTGTGCCTTTACCTACCGAATTTTTAAGCTAAAGGCTGCGCCGTGGCATGGCGCTGAGACCGGCGAATGGACAGATGCTGATACGATCAATGCCAAGCTCTGGCTGGGTGAGCATTACGAATTTATCCCGAACAATACTGATATTTATGATGCCATTGTGGTGACTGCTAAGCGCAATGCTTTTCACCCTGTTCGTGATTATTTGAATAGTTTGGAATGGGATGGCGAGTCGCGGCTTGATCATTGGATGTTGGATTGTTTGGATGCGGTGGGGAATTTAGAATACCTTGCTACCGTGGGGCGGCGTTTCTTGATCGGGGCGGTGGCTCGTGTCATGAAGCCGCCGGTTAAAATGGATAATGTATTAATTTTGGAAGGGCCGCAGGGAATTGGTAAGTCTACGGCGGTTCGTCAGTTATTCAATGGCTGGTCGTCGGAGTCGGCGATTGATTTAAGCAATAAGGATGCTTATCAGCAGATCCAAGGTGTTTGGGGTGTGGAGCTAGCGGAGTTGGATTCCTTTAATAAGGCAGAGTCCACAACGGCAAAGAACTTTTTCTCTGTGCTTGAAGATCGCTTCCGGCCGCCTTATGGGCGGGTGCCAGAGTCGGTGCCTCGTCAGTGTGTGTTTGTGGGGACGACGAACCAAGACGAGTATCTAAAGGATTATAGTGGGAACCGGCGTTATTGGCCGGTGATGTGTCGTAAGGTTCGGATGGCGTTATTGATTGCAAGGCGTGATCAGCTCTGGGCAGAGGCGGTGCATCGATGGCGAGCGAATGAGCATTGGTGGATTGAAGGGCGGGAGGAAGTTGACTTATTTTCGGAAGTTCAGGAGTCTCGCCTCTTGTCAGATCCTTGGGAAGATGCTATTAGTCAGTGGCTCAACATGCCAGAGAATAGCTTCACTAATTTCTACACCTCACATGAAATTATCACAGGTGGATTAAAAATGGACTCGGGCCATATCCAGCGGGCGCATCAAAATCGTATTGCGCCTATTATGAAGCACTTAGGCTGGACGGGGACACGTAAACGGATCAAGGAAGGGAAAGCAACGCGGCAAGTGCGTGGCTATAACCGTCCTAGGGATCAACGCCAGCCGAAGGAAAGCATTAATGACTTTTAAAGCTTTCTTGTGTGACAGTGTGACAAGCTGTGACAACCTCGATTTAATAGGTTGTCACACGCTAAGCGGTTGTTATTTCTTGAGATGTGACAAGGTGACAACCAAAATCGGGCTTTCACACGTATACGCCCGCGCGCGCACAGGTATATTTTTATATACATTATGTTGTCACATTGTCACAAATAAAACTAAATCAATCACTTACCGTGTGACAACCCTAATTAATAAGGTTGGCATTAGCTGTCACACCGGCACACAAGCTATTCAGAGGCTTCAGGTTGGGGAATTCGCAATGGAGTGGACAAGAAAGTCGGATTATTCATTTGGTTCAGTAGAAGGCTACCAAGTGAGTAAAGCGTCTGGTGTTCGAGATGGGCAGGTTGTGTGGCTGTATACCGCTTGGTCGCCCAAGGACACGCGTATTGCCGGACAGGGGTATGCCACTACCAGAAACCTCGGAACGCGGCTTACAGCGGCTGAGGCGGCGGCTTTGTGTGATGAAGATTTGGCGGCTGGTGGGTCACAGCCGTCCACGGTTTAAACCACTAATAACTAGAAAGGGCTACCGCCATGACACAACCTGCGCGTGTTGATACAGACTACCTACTAAATCCGCTGCCAACTCACTTACAGCCTAGCAATGGGGAACGTTCATTATTGACCTGTTGTGATGAGGCGGATGGGCAGCTCAGGGTTTGGGGGCAGTGGTGGCAAGAGAATCAGGATCGTGGCTTTGGTTTAGGTTTCCCCTCGGTGAATGTCGTTGAGCGGATTAATCAGCCCTCTAGCGGGGATCTATGGGATCTGCCACCCATGCCGTTTGAAGTAGAGCGTGTGGATGAGGTCGTGCGTTTGTGTCCGCCTGAGCTACGGGTAACGGCATGGCGGTGGTATGTGAGCTTTGATCGGATGAACGAGTTTGCTTGTGCAAAGCAGGTGGGTCGGGATCTGGGGAGAGGCGTAGGGAAAACGTTGTTTAAGACATGGAAAAGTTTGTTGTTGATTGGAGTGGTTGAGAAGGGCTTGGTTTGAGTGGGCTAGAGGGGTTATACAGTGGCAGTTTAACGCTTGTAAGAGTAGGGGGCTAGGTGCCTATTTTGAGGGTTACTGCTCATATGTGGTGCAATAAGCTGATGCGTGGGTCGATTTTCAGAGCGACTTTCATAACTATTAGCTGAATGATTGTTCATTTCAGGGTATGATTCCCCTCCAGACTAAATGGTGGCTATTTGAAATGGGGTGAATTGCGGGAAAATACAGTTTTCGCAGTGTATCAAAGATGAACCATGCTGCTGTTAAATGCCTAAAACAAACATTACACATTAAGGAGGGGAGAGTAATGGGTCTCTGTAGTATTCTTGGAATTGAGATACCAATAATTCAAGCGCCAATGGCGGGAGTGCAGAATTGGGAGTTGGCTGCTGCTGTTTCAAATTCTGGTGGGCTTGGCTCAATACCTTGTGGAATGCTGACTAAAGATCAAGTGTTATCTGAGATCAGGAGTTTCAAAGAACATTCAGATAAAAATTACAATTTAAATTTTTTCTGTCATGAAATGCCTGTTGTAGATGATTTATCACTTAAGGTGTGGGAGGAGCAACTGTCTTCTTACTACCAGTCATTCTCTACCTCTCCGCCAAAAGAGGTCTCTGGTTTGAGGCTTCCTTTCGACCAAAACCTTGCTGAGGAATTAGAGCCTTATACACCACCGATAGTTAGTTTCCATTTCGGTCTTCCGTCTCAAGAGCTAGTAAAAAGGCTGAAGTCTTGGGGTACAACGATCATTTCGTCTGCAACTACTAAAGAAGAAGGCATTTGGTTGCAAGACAATGGGGCGGATATCGTTATTGCCCAAGGCTGTGAAGCAGGAGGTCATAGAGGAATGTTCTTGACGTCTGACCCATCCACTCAAATTTCAACATCAGAACTTGTAGTGTGCTTAAGAAATGAGCTATTAATCCCAGTTGTTGCTGCAGGTGGAGTTGCCACAAATGTTGAAGTTAAAGAAATGATCAGAATAGGTGCATCAGGCGTGCAAGTAGGCACTTCATACTTGCTTTGTGACGAAGCAAAAACAACTGCTATTCATAAAAAAGCAATACAATCAAAAGGCACCACAACAGCACTGACAAATATCTTTTCTGGCCGGTTGGCAAGAGGTCTTACCAACAAAATAATGGAAGATCTCAGTTTCATAACAGACAAGGCTCCCCAGTTTCCATATGCTTCAGTTGCACTTGCTCCTCTAAGATCAAAAGCAGAAGCTCATGGCTGTTCTGATTTTTCCCCGCTATGGTCTGGTGAAAATAGAAGTGGCTGCAAAGAAACCTCTGCATCAAAATTAACCGCAGAGTTATGGGGGAACGGCATTTAACAAAAAAATTCAGGGGACTGGCACCGCCTCCAAACCCTAAGATTTACCCCATACTCGCAGTGATTGCGACTGGAAGCTGGACAAGTGAAGGCTTGGTTTTCCATGTGCAGTAAATTACGTCGCTGACATCCTTAGAAAGCAAGGATTGAAGGCACGTATGATGGGTAACACCAACTTTCAATACATCAGCTATAGACTTCTATGAAAAACTTGGCTTTAAAGGTTCGGCCATGCATATGTCAAAGTCATTAGCCTAACAAACTAATCCGTTTCGGCCTGTTATTTAGGGCGTTCACACTCAACTATGCCCAATCAGAATCATTTGGTCGGGCTGTTATATGCCTAAGTCTTTGATGTTAACAAGAAAGGATAGCTTGCCACTTTTGAAGCAGTGTGTTCTGTATAGTTCTGGTAGGTTTTTAATTTTTTAAATATTATCAACCTATTCAAAGAGACAGGAGTGCTTTGAATGGCTATGTATATCAGCAAATACAGACTCTGTATAACTCAATGAACATAGTTTCTGTATAGCATACTGTTAGCTTGCAATGGAGTTTTGATGAGGCATAGAGTCACGGGGTTTGATCTTGCTAGAGCGTTAGCAATTTTCGGCATGGTTATTGTTAATTTTAAAATAGCTATGAATGCTGACACGGGCAATCAATTGTTAATGAGTTTTGCGCACTTGTTTGAAGGGCGAGCTTCTGCTTTGTTTGTTATTCTTGCTGGCGTTGGAATCACTTTTATGACCAACAAGGCAAGAATGTCTTCGGACAGTATTTCTATTTATGAAGATCGTATATTACTTATAAAACGTGGCTTATTACTGGTATTTATAGGGCTTCTATATACGCCAATCTGGGAAGCAGACATCCTACATTTTTACGGGTTCTATTTCTTAATTGCCTCTGTTGTTTTTATGTTTAATGATAGGGCACTACTGGTAGTATCAACAATTATAATGCTAGCATTCCCTAGCTTAATGTTGTTTTTTAATTATGAGCAAAACTGGAATTGGGTATCATTGACCTATGAAAACCTTTGGTCGCTTGATGGAATGATTAGGCATATAGTATTTAACGGTTTTCACCCAACATTTCCTTGGGCTGCCTTTTTAATATTCGGTATGTGGTTGGGTAGGCAAGACCTATCTCAAAAGGCAACAAGAAAAAGGTTGTTCTTAGGATCTGTCATAGCCTTGATTGTCATTGAGATCTTATTTTATATAATAAGACTAACACTCGGAGATGATAGTGCACTGGAAATGACAAACGATGAGGTGAAATTTCTATTTTCGACTTCTATTATTCCCCCTTTACCTCAATACATTATTTCCGCAGGAAGCTCTGCTGTAATTGTGCTGATAGGTTGCTTATATTTTTCTGATAAGTTTCCAGAAAGTAACATACATAAGTGGTTATGTCAGACAGGGAAATTGTCTTTAACCTTGTATGTTGCTCATGTCATTTTAGGCATGGGGACACTTGAATCTATGGGGTTGTTAGTAAACCAAACAATTAACTTTTCATTATTCAGCGCATTAATATTCTGTATTTTTGGGATTGTCTTTAGTGTTATGTGGCTTAAATATTTCAAAACAGGCCCTTTAGAATGGCTTTTTCGTAAAGTCGCAAGCTAATAAGACATTCAAGCGGACAAAAAACAGTTGGCTTTTTGCTCGTGCCTCGCTTATTTTAGCCAACATTTTTTTTGCCGCTTAATGTGGCGTTAGAAATTTATTGACATAAGCCGCCTCCAAACTCTAAGATTCATCCCATACTCGCAGTGATTGCGACTGGAAGCCGGACAAGTGAATGCTTGAGCCGGCTTTTTTGTGCCTGAAATTTATAAAAGACAGCGCTTTGCCCCTGCCTCGGTCTATTGATCGGGGCTTTTTTATGCCCGCTATTTGGAGAAAGGCTTATGACTCGACAGGTGATCAGAGAGTCCATTGACCAGCTTAAGCTAGATCGGCCCACGCTTATTAATGCCGATGGGTTGGATATCAAAGAACTGGTGATCTATCAGCCGGAGACTGTTACAGGGCGGGATCATTTTTTATGTGAATTGCGTGGGTCAAATTGCAAGGTGGGTCGGGTAGTGATTCATGGTTGTGCGGATGATTCTACGGATAAGGCAGCATGGAATGCGTCCGTTGCTTCAGGGCTACTGGTGACAGGTCACAATAATGTGATTGGTCAAGCTTATGCCCAACGAGTGCATATTCCTTATCTGGTTACGGGAACGGGGAACCGTTTGGCTCGCTTATATGCTGAGTTGGCCTCTGGTGATGGGTTTAATTTGTGTGGGAATCATAACGATATTTACCTTGCAGACTTCTCCAGTTTAATCACGACGTTCCCTTATGAGGAGTATCACCCTGATGTGGGGATGATGTATCAAAAAGGCGGTGGCGTGTTGCTCAATTGCAATGCTTATAACGTGATGTTGCATTGTCAGGGGCACCGTTGGGAAGACTCTGAGCGACAAGGCTTTTTGGCGGATCATGTGACCGCCGGTTGTGGAATTTATAACTTCAGACTCAATGGTGTGCATCCAGAGCATGGGGCAAGTTGGGCGAATGCGGTGGGTTGTACGGTGATGAACTTAGAAACCAATGGTTCGGTGCGGTTTGATCGTAAGAGCCAGCAGGTGATGGCAGAGACTGAGCGAGGTAATCGATATGTTTAAGCTGGATAAAAGTCAGGGCATGGGGTTGATTCGTCACCTACTGACCTTGGGAGGCGGGGCGTTGGTGGCAAGCGGCATGGTGAGTAGTGAGGTGGCTACACAGGGCAGTGGTTTGTTACTGGGTGTGATTGGTTTGGCATGGTCAATATTGGATAAAACCAGCCGCACCGCTACCGTGGGGCAGTTACAAGAGGATGCTGCTTGGTTGACGCATGAGTTAGATACGCTACGGGCGGAAAATAGCAGTTTAAAAAGCACGGCGAAGGTGGGGCAAACCCGCTATAGCACTCCACCGGCTTTAAAGCAGGGTGGCTTTATGCTGAGTAAGAAAAGCCGGTCTAAGTTAAAGGGTGTTCACCCCACTTTATGCCAAATTGTGGAAACGGCTTTGGATCGTTGCGAGGTTGATTTTACGGTGGTTGAGGGCGTGCGTTCTCCTGAGCGCCAAGCGGAGTTAGTGGCTGCGGGTAAGAGTTGGGTCAAGGTGAGTAAGCACCAGCCGGATGCAGAGACCGGCTTGGGGATGGCGGTGGATGTGATGGCACTGGTTGATAATCAGGGCAGCTGGGATTGGCCTCATTATGAGGCGATTAATGAGGCGGTGCAGGAGGCGGCCAAAATTCACCATGCGCGTGTGACGTGGGGTGGCAGTTGGGGTGTGAAAGATGGTGGCCATATTCAACTGGATGGGCTGCTCGAAACGGAATGATCGGTTATGGATGAGCGGTACTGGGTGTGGCTGGAGAAGGTAACAACAATAAAGGCCGGTGTGATTGGCACTGCGCTGTCCGGAGGCTGGGGTGTGATTAAGGGTGTGGACTGGCTGACGGTGTTGGGTGCTGTAGTGGCAATTTTAACGGCTATCGCTCAAGGGGTGCGGATCTGGACAGATGTTCGGGAAGAGCGCCGCCGTGCTCATCGACACGCTGAAAAAAACCAAGGTACTTCTAAGCCTTAAGCTGATACGACCGCGTGAGGCGCGGCTTTTCTCTAGGTTGAGCTACCCATAGGGGGGCTAACAACAACGGCAGTGGTTATTGGTTGGTTTATTTTTAACCAAATTACAAATATTTTTTGTGATTTAGAGTGTGTTGTTGTTGCAGTAGCCGATTCTATCGTTGCTATTAAATTAACTGCTTATAAAACAACTCATTACGTGGTTTTTATATAAAATTTTGAATATTTTATATTCAATCATTTATGAATATTTTTATCTAAAAATCAATAAGAGATTAATAAAATTATCTTGTAAATCAATGGCTTGTTTTATTTTTTCCTTGCTAGGATTGATACAACGGTGCATTATTAGTTGCAACTAATAACGCAAGGCTAATTTTGATCGTGAAAAATGAGATAAAAAAGCGGAAGTATTTTTTCTTAGGACAAAGAATAAAACTTAGGCCGGACTTGGCTTTAGTGAGAGATAAAACAAAGCCCCGTCAGACTGCAATCTGAGAGGGCTTTTGGTGTCCGGTAGGATGTCTCTAGCATCCGCCGGGCGTGGATCAACCTTTATAGAGAAGGTGTCACATGGATAATGATAACAAAATTGTATTTACTGTGTCAGGTAACGAGCTGCTAAAAATGATTAAAGAACTAAAATCACTACTATGGTACATCGCGGTAGCAACAACAGTTGTTGCTGTTATCTGGCGTTTGCCTGAAATTTTTGAAGCCTTAGCCAAGCTGTAAAACATTATTTTATCGTTTACTATTGATGGTTTTTAGACAAATAGACCGTAAGGTAAATGTATGAGTTTGTTAATAAGCCGTTATAGAGTAGTTGTTTTTCTTGTTTTCTCGGTACTGATTCAAGGGTGTGGCCAACCACCAGAAGAGAAAACCATTGATGAAATGTATCCTCTGCCTTGGGTAGAACGAATTAATGTAGATATTGCAAAAACACTTGTTGCGAACAATATACGAGGTTGCGGGCAGTACAAAGAGAGAAAAGCCGCTACTTCCTCGTCTGAGTTTCTCATTAGTTGTACACGAGATGGAAAAACATGGAAATACTACCTTGTATTTACAGCATCCGGTGATGTAACAGGCCCATTGAGTGACAAGATAGAATAGGCTTTCTGAGTTCTGTTGATAGAAAATCCCGACTACTTCTCAGAGTTCTCGGGCTTTTCTTTGCTCACAGCAGTATCAAGTACCATTTTGACCCAAGCCGATAGGCGCATATCACAGCTCTGGGCAGCTGCCTTATACATTTCAAGCTGATCCTCACGGACTCGGATATGTGGTAAGCGTGAGTTTGCAGGAGTAGAGGTCTTTGGTCTGCCTCTTGTACGTTTGTTTTCAGTCATGACAGGAAAATAGCATAGTTTTATTGGTGGTACAAAAAATAATTGACCGAGTTTATTTTATGGTGGTACATTAAGTCCGAGCTGAGGGAGAGCGGCCACTCTCCACAAAGCCCTAACCATTAACAATATTCGAGGTTATGAAAATGGCTAAGAGCGATAATACAGTACCCGCAACGACTAAACCAATGCCGCTATCCGACATGAAAACCATGTCATCAAAGGAAGTGGCTGAACTGACAGGTAAACAGCATACAAATGTACTGCGTGATGTGCGTAAAATGCTACAAGAATTAGATGACTCAAATTTGAGTCATAAGGAATATCAAGAACTTACCGACTCCAGAGGTTATACCCAAGAGTTCCTGCTCAACGAAGAACTCACTCTGACATTAGTCTCTGGTTACAACGTCAAAATGCGAAATGCCATCATTCGCCGCTGGAAGGAATTGGAAGCAGGGAAGCAGCCAAATATGCAATCCATCCCACTTGCCAGCTGCACCCCAATCATGTTCCACGGTGTAGCAATCTTAATGTTGCACCGCCCGAAAAAAGACTGGGTGTGTTTTCGGTCGCTGTGCGATGTTATGGGAATTGATTACAAGCACCATCTACGCGTGGTTAAGGATGCCGGTTTCCACTTTGCACAGATTGAGCAGACAGGTGAAAAAGTTTTCTGTATCAGTTATCAATCTGCTGTCAGTTGGTTGCAGAACATGAACCCTGAAAAAATTCGCCTCAATAAGCGGCATAAAGTAGTTACTGCTATGTTGCAGTTGCCCAAGTTACTCACTGAAGCGCGAGATGCGTACCGAAAAGCCAGCCCCAGTTTGCCAAAGACAAAACTGGAGCATACCAGCAAAGCGCAATTACTTGCGGCACTGGAGAAAATCGAAGGTAAAAAACTGGTGGTGATGCCGTGTGAAGTAGTATTGGCGTTTGATAGTAAAGTAAATGAAGCGCGCCGGAAGTATTGGAAGGGGATGAGTGATTTAGGGTTAGACCTTATGAACAGCGGGTTTACCTTGAGGTCATTAAGGCAAGAGTTCATGCCGTTGGAATTAAAACCATAAACTGAAAAGAATGAAAGGAATCAAGCCTCTGATAAAAATCAGGGGCTTTTTTGTATCTGGTGCGGTTACGCATCTATCAGGTGTGGATTAACCTTTAACATGAGGGAACCACATGCCAAATAATCACAAATTTAAAGCCTTGGAGAAAATTATGGAACACTCAAGTCAAATGAAAGGTTCCAGATTTTGGGGAGTATGGACAAAAGCACTAGGTTGGGCTAAATGACCGAATCCAAATGGCCAGACTTAGGCAAACCGGCCACCCAAGCTGACTTGGCACGATTGGTCAAAGTCGCCCGAAGCACGATTCACGGACATCACGACAGTGGCCTATTTGCCGAAGGTGGCGACCTTGGTGACTGGCTCCTAAGCTATATCGAAAAACTCAGAACCGAAGCTGCTGGCCGCACTGCGGATTCAGACGAAGAAATGCGGCTGGCAAAGCTTCGGGAAATGAATGTAAAAGCCCAAAAGGGTGAGCTGGAAATTGCACAAATGGAAAAGCAGTTGGTGGATCGCCAAGTGGTCTACGATGAGTTATATCCAGCACTACTGCACATGAAAACCACCTTAGAGGCTGCCGGCGGGCGCATTGCAACCGCACTATCAGCCCAATACGGCATCACGATTAATCAGAGACTTCTCGACAATGAGTTCAGAACCGCACTACACGTCATCGCCGACTATACGCCGGCTGAGCGTGAGTCTGGTGAGGGACGTTCTTCAGAGCATTAGACCCGCCCCAGATATCAGTACCTATCAGTGGTCAAATGAATACCGCTATGTGGCGCAAGGGGCATCGGCAACACCGGGCAAGTTCAATACCGAGCTGAGTCCCTATATGGAATGCTTGTACGATGTATTGGATGATCCCGACTTCCCCGTGATCGTGGCACAAAAATCTGCCCAGATCGCATGGACGGAAACCATCAATAATAAAATTGGTAAGCATGCCCACATTGACCCCAAAGGTATTCTGGTGATGTTTGCCAAAGATGGGGCCGCCCGTGCTTATGAGCGGGAAAAGCTGGTGCCTATGATTGAGGCAACGCCGGTGCTGAAAGCGAAAATCAGCACTAATCGTTCCAAAGCATCGGGGAATACCTGGGACTATAAAAAGTTCGATGGTGGCTTTATTAAACTGCTCACCTCCAACAGTCCCGCGTCGGTAAAATCCACCGCCGCTGAATTGATGATCGTGGAAGAGCCGGATGATGCCAACCGTGATGTACGCGGGCAGGGGGACTCGCTCAAGCTTTTAGAAGATCGTGGTGACACCTACCAAAATGCCAAAATGATCTTTGGTGGTACGCCGACCATTAAAAGCCTGTCACAGGTCGAAGCAGCCTATGCTAAAAGTGATCAACGCATTTATCTGGTGCCTTGCCATCACTGCGAAGAAGCGCATGAGCTGGATTTTGACAACTTACTTTGCCGAGAATATGACGATGGTTATGTGCATGAAGTCTATGGCAGGCTTAACCCAGAAACCGCCTACTATGCCTGCCCGCATTGTGGTGGAGAGTGGGATGATTATCACAAAAATCTGAATGTAGCGCGTGCTAAGGATAAGCATTGTAAAGGCTGGGTCGTCCGTCAACGCTCAAAAGTGGCCGGCTTTCGTTTTAATGCCCTTATGTCACCGTTTCCCGGTGCGCGATTGGCGAAGCTGAAAACCAAAGAGTTAGAAGCCAGAAAGCAATTAGAGCAGGGCGATGATAAGGCGTGGATTGCCTTTGTAAATACCCGCAAAGGGTTGCCCTATGAGTTTGGGGACTCAGATATTGATGTTGAGGCACTCAAGGATAAAGCCTTGGAGTACCCACTGCGGGTGATTCCGAATCGTGGTTTGATACTCACGGTGGGGGTAGATGTGCAGCATGACCGCTTACATGGGATTGTTAGAGCATGGGGCTGCAATGAACAAAGCTGGTTGGTGGATCGGTTTGTGCTTTATGGCGCAACCTCACAAAAGGATGATCCGGTCTGGGCCGAACTTGAGAAAACCATCTGGCAGCCTTATGCCCATGAGTCCGGTGCCAAACTGGTAGCGTCAGCCATTTCCATTGATACCTCAGACGGTAACACCTCCGATGCGGTGTACGCTTGGGTGGCCAAGCATCAAAAGCGTGGTGTGATGGGGATTAAAGGTTCCTCCAGTTTAGATGCGCCCATTTACAAAGCCCCACAAAAGCGCAACCGAAAACACAAAGACCGCAGCAAAGCCGAGCGCTACGGCGTGGAGTTGTATTTGGTCGGCACTCAAGCGGCCAAAGACTTAATTGTTGGTGGTGGTGAAAATACTGGCCGGTTAAGGCTGACACAGGGAGCTGGTGCCATGTACTGGCCCAGTGAATTACCCGAAGACTATTACGAGCAGCTGCTGGGGGAAATAAAAGCCCCACACCGTACCATTAAAAACCGCCTGATCTGGCAGCAAAAAGCAGGCCAGCCTGTTGAGGACTTAGATTGTGAAGTCTATGCCCTACATGCTGCCAGACGCCTGAAAGTGCATGTGTTGACAGATGCGCAATGGCAGCACTACGAACAACGGCTGCTGCAAGTCGATTTATTTAACCAGCCGGATGCGGAAATACCGCGAACCATTCCAGTGAAAAAGAAAAAACGCCCGAAGCGGGTATTTGGTGGAGTTTAAATATATGTTTGAAAATAATTTGTATGAAAGAAAAGAATTTGAAATTGCTGGTCAGGGTGGAGTGTCTGGTACGAGTTCGCTGAATATCACCGGTGGTTCAGCTGGTTTTTTTGTTGAAATTAAAAAAATTGCTGGTAGAGAAGCAGATGATGAAGTGCTAGCTGATGTTGAATTATGTTTTGATGGGCTTATCTATGTTCGGGACTATTTGAACTACCTAATATCGACAGAGGAAAAACACTTCCAGCCGAGTAAGGACTAACCATGCCAACCTACACAGCCCAAACTAGCGAAGTTACCGAGGGTCAATACACCACCAATGATCTCACCCAAATTGATACTCAAATTCGCCTACTTTCCACCGGAAAATCCGTGGCTGAATACGAGGTGGGTGGTCGGCGTCTCAAGTTCAGAGATCTATCCTTAGATGACCTGCAACGCCTACGCCGCACGGTTGAAACCGCACTCAACCGGCAATCTGGCAAGAAACGTATTCGTTATTCACTCATCAGCACGAGTAAAGGGTTTTGATTAATCAGCTTAAATCATGGTTGGGTATGACTCCTGCTGTGGCTCCATTGCCTAGGTCTGGCAAACAGGGCGGCCGTGCCTATGAAGGAGCCTCCAGTGGCTACCGGATGAAACATAAAGGCTTGGGCGGTGGTGGGCCGAATATTTCCACCGCCTTTGCCTTACCCAACCTGCGAGATCGTAGCCGCCACGCGGTGCGTAATAATCCCTATGCCACCAAAGCGGTGGAGGCGTATGTTTCCAATCTAGTGGGCAGTGGGATTAAAGCTAAGTGGCCAGATGCTGTTTTACAAAGCCACTGGGAGCAATGGGTGGCTGACTGTGATTATGACGATGATGAGTCCTTTCATGGTTTACAGGCATTGGTTGCCCGTGGTCAGTTTGAAGCCGGTGAAATTCTGACTCGCTTTCGAGTACGGCGCAAAGGGGCGGGTTTACGTGTGCCATTGCAACTGCAAGTCATTGAAGCGGATCATCTAGACATTGCTTACAGCGAGACCTTTAACCCTAATAAGGTCATTCGCAATGGCATTGAATTTAACCGAGCGGGCAAAAAAAGCCGTTACCACCTTTGGCAGCAACATCCCGCAGATTTTGGGGGAGCCAATACCCGTGTTGGGATTAAAGCCGATGATATGTTGCATGTTTACCGAAAACTCAGAGCAGGGCAGCTACGAGGTATTCCCGAACTTTCTGCGATCTTGGTTCGCTTGTATGAAATCGATGAAATGCAGGACGCTACCTTAGTTCGACAAAAGACAGCCGCCCTGTTTGGTTGGATTGTCCGTAAGCGTGATGCTGGGGAGCAATACCTCCCCGGCGCACCCACAGGCACTATCACACCCGATGGCTCACCCGTTGAAGAAGGTGAAGAGCGCGAAGTCATTACTGAAATTAAGCCCGGTGGGGTGCATTATCTGGAAGATGATGAGGATATTACCTTCTCTGAACCAGCCGATATTGCCGGTATTTATGTGGATTACCTAAAATCAGAACTACATGCCGTCGCAGCGGGCGGTGGACTCACCTATGAACAACTGACTGGTGACTTAGCCGGTGTAAACTACTCCAGTATTCGGGCAGGGTTGATTGAGTTCAGACGTCGCATTGAGTTTTTACAGCTGACCTTGCTGATACACAAATTTTGCCAACCGGTTGCTGCAAAATGGCTGCGGGTGGCTGTGATTACTGGAGTAGCACCGGCACATATTACCTTAGATAACTACTCGCAATACCTGCCTGAATGGCGACCACCCAAATGGGATTGGGTTGATCCGCTTAAAGACGTGCAAGGAGATTTGCTGGAAATACAAGCCGGTCTGGCGACACTGCGGAGCAAGCAATTAGAGCGTGGGCTTGATCCCGAGGAAACGATTGAGCAGCTGAAGCTTGAACAAGCATTGGAAGGCTTAACGCTGTTGAGTAATCCTGCGAAAGTGACGAAGGCGGGGCAGGTTCAGGAGGGGAAGGTGTAAGTAGAAATTCAAGCTTAATTTTTTATATCTCATCAAAATAAGAGTAGAGAAAAGAAGTATTACAAAGCCAAGACTCAGGCTAAGATATCGCCAAACCTGTTTCACAATAAAGATATCTGATTTTGGCTTTATCTTGAAGCAGTAGGGCTAATTGTTAATCAAATAAGTAAAATAACTATGACCAGTAAGTTAAATACCATATTACTACCCGCACTATTCATTATTACCGGCTGTACTCAAGGTAGTGTAATTCCGTATGAAAATAATAAATATCACGCTATTAGTATTGGTGGGGACAAATCAACCGTGCTTAGAATGGCAAACCATGATGCAAAAGTGACTTGCAAGAAAAAGGGAAAAAAGCAATATACTGTTATTTCACAAGAGGTTAAATACACTCCTCCTCCTGAAATAAAAACAGGAAATAAAGTGATAGATACAATTGGAAAAATAGCCGCTTACCATGAAGCACAAGATAACCAAGAAGATTATGAGGCGACTACGGTTTTTAAGTGTCTATAAGAGACCCTTCAGACTAAGTAGCTGGAAAGATTAGAAACTAAGCCTCTGATGATTGACAATCAGGGGCTTTTTTATTGCCCAAAAACAAAGCCCGATCAGACGACAATCTGATCGGGCTTTTTCGTGTCCGGTGCGATGTCAACAGCATCCACTGGGCTTGGATCAACCTTAAAACAGAAGGAATCACGTGTCGAATGATAACAGATTGAAAGCCTTGGAGAAAATAATGGAACATTCAAGCGGGATGAGAAGCTCCAGATTTTGGGGGGTATGGATGATTGGCATTCTAATTGCGCTCAGTCTGGTGTTGCCTCAGTTACTGGAGTGGGCCAAAGCGTTGGGGTGGGTGAGCTAATTATGTCAGACATTCACTTACCCCATATCGCCGCTCAAGCTATTGGCACGCCTTTACTGATGCACCCGCGCAAGTTGGACAATATCCTCAGTTGGTTGGGGCCACGTTTGGCCTCAGGGGCAGACTGGAGTGCAGTGATTCAGGCCGAGCAGATTGAACACCGCGAGTCTGCCGATTATACCGTGGCGGATGGTGTGGCGATTGTGCCGGTGATTGGTTCTTTGGTACATCGGGGCAGTCGTATGGGCTACAGCGGCACTACGGCCTATCAAGCACTGGATAAGAACTTAACGCTGGCCATGAATGATAGTGGTGTACACAGCGTGTTGTTGGATATTGATTCCCCCGGTGGGCAGGTAGCGGGCGTCTTTGATCTGTCCGAGCGAATTATGCAGATGCGCAGCAGCAAGCGCATTGTGGCTGTAGCCAGTGACCTTGCCGCGTCTGCTGCGTATGCCATTGGTTGCTCAGCGCATGAGCTGGTTGTGACGCAGACCGCCGCCGCAGGTTCTATTGGGGTGGTGATGGCGCATGTGGAGTACTCCCAGCAATTAGCCGAGCAGGGTGTGGGGGTGACCTATATCTATGCGGGAGATCACAAGGTTGATGGCAATCCCTACGAGCCTCTGCCAGACACCGTTAAAGCGGATATGCAGGCCGAGATTGATGGCATTTATCAGTTGTTTACCGGCCATGTGGCCAGTGCACGAGGCATTTCACAACAGCGTGTGATCGACACCCAAGCACGGGTTTTGATTGGTGAAAGCGCGGTGAGTGCAGGGCTGGCGGATCGTGTCGGCACTTTAGAAACTGAATTCGAGCGCCTCAGAGCGCAACACACACGAGGCGCAGTATCGCGTCGATTTGCAAACCGTAACCAGAGGATACCCTCAATGTCACAGACCACCACGGCAGCAACCACTCAGGCGGTGACGCCTAGTGCCGGTGCTGTAGCTGAAACCACACCACCAGCCAGTGAGGCTAATCCACAAACGACCACAGCGGCTAGTGACCAAACTGCCGTACTAGAACTCACTCAAGCCGAAGTCGATGCGGGCAAGCTCGGTGCTGCCAGTCAGGCTGAAATGGCTGAACGTGGGCGGGTGTTAGCGATCATGGATGGAGCCGACGAGCTAGGCATGAGTGCCAGTGTCACCCGAAAAATGATCGAAAATGGCAGCAGTATTGAGGCAGCCACCGACATGATGTTGGCAGTGAAAGAAAATCTCGATGAAGCCGCAGCGGTCAATACCGCACACAGTGCTGGAGCTAATGCTGGCAGCATTAATGCCATGCCCAGTTATGGTGATATTTATTCCAAACGAAACCAAGGAGCACAGTAATGTCGCAAGCCTTATATGAACGCGCTCGTGCGGCGGATTTTATCCTGCGCGAAGTGGAGCCAAGCATTAGTCGTGAGGTCGTCATGATTAGTGGTGGGGACTTTGAACCGGGTTCCATACTTTCTTTGTCTGATGGGAAATACGGCCCCTTGGATGTCGCCCATGAGGATGTGGTGGTGCTGTATGCCCGTGTGGATGCCAGCGAAACCGATAAACAGGGGTTGGTGATTGCCCGTCAATGCAGCTTAAAAAGCTCGCACCTGTTTTGGCCAGAAGGTATCAGCGAGGCGGATAAAGCCGCTGTGATGAAAAAGATGGAAAACAAACTACTGATTGTCCGAGGAGGGCATTAAACGATGGCTCAAGTCAATGTGTTCGACAGCGACATTTTTACGCTGCAATCCCTGACCGCCACGGTCAATAAGCAAGTCCCTGTACCCGGTCGCATTGGCCAGCTGGGGTATTTTCAGGAGCAAGGTGTCGCTACTACCACTATCAGTGTGGAAAGTAAGGAAGGCAAACTGTCTCTGGTGAAAAATCAGGTGCGTGGTTCCACTGGTGAGAATACCGAGCGCGAAAAACGCAAAGTGATTCCTTTTCAGACCTTGCACTTACCCCAAACCGATAAGGTGATGGCAGATGAAGTGCAAAATGTGCGGGCCTTTGGCACGGATGATCAGTTGATGGCCGTGGAAACGGTCGTGAACGGCAAAGTGGATCAACTGCGAGCCAACCTAGATGCGACGATGGAGTACCATCGAGTTGGGGCGATTCAAGGTAAGGTGATGGATGCGGATGGCACTACGGTGTTGCATGACATGTATCAGTCCTTTGGGATTAACAAAACTATCGAGTCGGTCAAGTTTGGCACGGATGGTTTTGACATGCGCAACTTTGGGCGGGCGATGCGGCGTAAGTCTAAAAAGGCGCTGGGTAATGTTCTGGTGCCGGATTATCGCGTGTTTTGTGGTACGGAGTTCTTTGACACGCTGGTGGCGGATGAAGATACCAAGCGAGCATGGGATCGTTACAACAATGGTGAAGCGCTGCGCAATGATATTAAAGGTGGGTTCCGCTTTGGGGACTTGTTCTGGGAAGAGTATGCCGATGAAATTAACGATAAGCCGTTGATTGCGCCTGATCGTGCCTTTTTGGTGCCTGAAGGTGTGGCGGGCTTGTTTATTACCCGCTTTG
>Ga0193958_1000297_pt1 | contig 19707 bp, 22 predicted proteins | sample FB_1_MG_FD_140320 | JGI IMG/M metagenome (GOLD analysis project Ga0193958, IMG submission 140320) | Microbial mat bacterial communities from the Broadkill River, Lewes, Delaware, United States - FB_1_MG | ecosystem: Environmental > Aquatic > Freshwater > River > Microbial mats | place: USA...
AATGATGAGCAATTGTTACAAGCACTTGAAGCACGAGTCTGGCGCTTTATGTATATCCCCGTTGCAGACTATGAAGAGCGACAAATTGGATTTTTTGGCACGCCTAGTGCTATTGTGAAAGAGAACGATACCGCAGAGTATCGTTTTTATCCTGAAAAAGGCTTAGTCGTGTTGTGGGATACAGCATCAAAAGAAACCTTCTATTATGTTGCACCTAAGGAGTTTTCCCGTTTAAAAGCAGCACTAGAAGCGGATAAAAAGCCTACGACATTGGGTGATAAGTTTGGTAAAAACTCATGAGTGAGCCGTGGTGGGAAAGTATTCCGTTACAGGATATGACACGAGAACAATGGGAACAAATATGTGACCGGTGTGGTAAGTGCTGTTTGATCAAGTTACAAGATGAAGAAGAAGAGGGTGGAGAGGTCTATTACACAGATGTGGCTTGTCATCTATTTGATCGTAAGGCTTGTCAATGTGCCGATTATCAAAACCGTCAGCTGCGAGTGCCAGATTGTGTACGGTTGGAGCCTGAAAACTTAGAGGCATTGAACTGGATGCCGCCGAGCTGTAGTTATCGTCGCTTACAACAAGGTTTAGGCTTGGCGAAGTGGCACCATTTGCTCAGTGGAGATTATCGTGCGGTACACACTACAGGTAATTCGGTACAAGATCGCATTGTGTTTGAACGAGAGATTACCGAGGACTTAGAGGATAGGGTTGTAGAATGGCCAATAGTGATCAGGGATTAAAAGAATTACGTTTAGATAAATGGCTATGGGCCGCGCGCTTTTTTAAAACACGAGCGTTAGCGGTGGAGGCAATTAACGGAGGAAAAGTACATTTAAATGAGCAGCGCGTGAAGCCAGCAAGGGTTGTACGCTGTGAGGATGAGCTGCATATCACCCGCGGGACAGAGCGTTATCATGTGTTTGTGAAGGGGTTAAATGATAAGCGTCGTCCTGCAAAAGAGGCCGTCTTGTTATATGAGGAGACAGAAGCTAGTCAACAGCAGCGTGAAGAAATGCATGAAATGAATCGGCTACAAGCCGCAAACATTAAACACCCGACACAGAAGCCGAATAAGCGCGAACGGCGTTTAATGGATCGTTTTCGTGGTCGTGCTAACTAACTGGATTAGCTAATAATTATTGTTTGACCTCGCGCTTTTTGCGATTTATCCTAACTATCTTGATGCGCCGATTTGATACACAGCTTGCGGGCGCACTATAAATTCAGCTAAAGAGGGCAATCGCCTGCTTTAGTTTCTATTGCGGGTTTTTTTGTGCCCGCTACTAACAGGGACATGAAAATGAACAACAGCTTTCACTTTGACACACTGGCTATTCGCAATGGTCACCAACGCACGAATGAGCAAGAACATAGCGAAGCCATATTTCCAACATCCAGCTTTATTTTCAATAGTGCAGCAGAGGCAGCAGCTAAGTTTGCAGGTGATCAACCGGGGAATATCTATGCACGGATGACAAACCCGACGGTTGCATACTTTCAGGAACGTTTAGCAGCCTTAGAAGGTGGAGAAGCTTGTGTTGCAACCTCTTCTGGTATGTCTGCGATTTTAGCGGTTGTATTGGCGCTACTAAAAAGTGGTGATCATATTGTTTGCTCACGCTCAGTATTTGGAACAACCACTGTACTTTTCAATAATTATATTGAGAAGTTTGGTATAGAGGTTGAGTTTGTAGATCTAACAGATCTTGGTCAATGGCAAGCTGCGATCAAGCCTAATACTCGCTTGTTGTTTGCTGAAACGCCTTCAAACCCCCTGACTGAGATTGTAGATATTCAAGCACTATCGCAGTTAGCACATGCACATCAGGCGCTATTAGCGATCGATAATTGCTTTTGTACACCAGCCTTACAGCGCCCTTTAAGCTTAGGGGCAGATTTGGTGATCCATTCAGCAACAAAATACCTCGATGGCCAAGGGCGTTGTTTAGGTGGTGCTGTTGTTGGAAGTGAAGAGTTAGTGGGTAAGGAAGTCGCGGGGGTACTGCGCTCAGGTGGTATGGTGATGAGTCCGTTTAATGCGTGGGTTTTTCAAAAAGGACTTGAGACTTTGAGTCTTCGCATGAAAGCACATTGCGATAATGCCTTACAGTTAGCTCGTTGGTTATCTGAGCACCCAAAAGTGGCGAAGGTGTATTATCCGGGACTTGAGAATCACCCTCAGCATCAATTAGCACAGACCCAGCAATCAGGTTTTGGCGGTATTGTTGCCTTTGAAGTAATCGGCACGCGCGAAGATAGTTGGCAGGTGATTGACAGTACACAGTTAATTTCGATTACCGCTAATTTGGGTGATACCAAAACAACCATCACACATCCAGCATCAACCACACACGGCCGACTCAGCGATGAGCAGCGTGCTCAGTCAGGCATTTCAGAGCGTTTATTACGTGTATCTGTGGGACTAGAGGCATTTGAAGATATCCAAGCGGACTTAGCGCGGGGTCTTGCTTAGGCTTGACCACGTTTAAGTTGCCGAATTAAAAAGCGGGCAGGGTGTAGCGTTTCAAGTAATACTTGTTGTTCTTTGCTTACTATCTGTCCGTTAATTAATTGGCTCAATAGCTGGGCGCACAAGCCACTGGTGGTTAAGCCACGCGAGCCAAAGCCACCCAATACAAAGAGGCCTTGCTGGTACTGTGCATCCGGATAAGCTTGTTTGGGGTTGCCGTGTTTCAGTGCGTTATAGGAGTGCTTAAAATACTGGGTATCAGGTATTGCGCCAGCATAGGGGTATCGGTCAGGTGTGGTCGCTCGTACCGCAGCATGACCACTTTTAAGACCTTCTAAGGACTTTGCGTAGGTGGGTAGGTACTGTTTAAGCTGTTGAATATTGCGTTGGTCTGACTCTGTATTGAGCATGACTGTTTCAAACTGACGATCAAACGTTGCTCCAAAAACATGCACGTCTTGGTAACTTGGCGTTAGATAGCCTTCATGACCAATGACGCAGCTTGGCGCATGTGATGTTGTTGTACTTGCTAGTGTGGTTTGTCCCAATACTCCAGCTACTGGCAACATTTGGCTGTGTGAGAGTAGGTTTAAGTCTTTACCATTGCTGATGATCACAACTTCAGCGCCTGCCAATATATTTCCTTGAATATCCATCGCTTGCCATTGTGCGCCTTGTCTTTGAAGGGCTTGTACGTCTGTGTTTGGAATCAGTTGGCAGTGCTTATGTTGAATCAAAGCGTGGGCAAACGAGGCGGGGTTGATGTAGCCTGCTTGTGGAAAATAGCTGGCAGGGTAATCACATGTAAGCCCTGCTATTTTGCTTGCGTGGTGAGCAGAAACTAGTTGAATAAACTCAGCGGAGAGCTGGCGTTGTTTTAGTGATTCCCAGCGTTGCAACTCACGTGTATTGTGTGCCAGTTGTAGCATGCCACAGGGATACCAGTCGATTGTAGCACCTTGCTTTATGAGGTGTTGCAGCTGTGATGTGGTGTACTCAAAAGCCTGTTGATAGAACTGCTCACCGGGGCTTTTCTGAGCGGTCATTTTAGGCGAAATGACTCCTGCTAGATTGCCAGAAGCTTGACGGCTAATATGTTTCTCTTTTTCCAATAGTGTGACTTGCCAACCTGTTTGGCACAGGTGCCAGCTGATTTGACAGCCAGCAATTCCTGCTCCAATGACAATGGCATGAGGGCGCTTCCAGTGAAACGCAGAATACTGAAACCAAGGCTTCAACTGCGAATCCCAACCCCTTTGTCCAGCAGGAAGTAAGCGATACTGAACAAAATGCCACAGAAAATTAAGATGATGGCGAGACTGATATAGATATTGATATCCGAAACACCCAAGATCCCATAGCGAAAACCATTAACCATGTACAACACAGGGTTAGCCAGTGACAGTGTTTGCCAAAATGGGGACAGGAGTTGGATGGAGTAAAAGACTCCGCCAAGGTAGGTCAGTGGCGTCAATACAAAAACAGGCACAATACTGATGTCATCAAACGATTTGGCATAAACGCCATTAATTAAACCGGCAGTGGCAAATAAGATAGACGTAAATAACAATGTCATCATTGTGAAAAATGGGTGTTGGACATCCATGTCCGTAAAGAATAAGGATACCAATGTAACGATAAAGCCGACCATGAGGCCACGTACTACACCACCACCAATAAAGCCTAGTAAGACAATGGTATTGGGTGTCGGTGAGACTAAGAGTTCTTGAATGTGTCCTTGGTACTTAGCACTATAAAATGATGACACTACATTGGAGTAGGAATTGGTGATGACCGACATCATGATCAGTCCAGGCACAATGTAATCAATATAGCTATAACCGTCAGTAGCGCTGGTATCGATGGCGCTGCCAATCAACTTACCAAAAATCACAAAGTACAAGGCCATGGTAATGGCGGGTGGTAAAATCGTTTGTACCCAGATTCGGCTAAAGCGAAGGATTTCTTTAATCAGGATGGTCTGTAATGCCACCAATTGGTGTTGAAGGGTCATTCTGAGGGTTCCTCCATTGCAGGTTGTTGATTGCTTTGCTGTACCAAATCAATAAATAGCTCTTCTAAGCGGTTCGTTTTATTGCGTAAACTGCTGACACGGATACCGTGAATATTCAACACTTCAAAGATACGGTTAATTGAGTGCTCTTTGTTTAATACCACTTCCAATGTATTGGCATCAATCTGGGTCAAAGTAAACTCAGCCGTTTGTGGCAAACTGCTTACAGGGTGCTTAAGGTCAAGAATAAAGGTCTCAGTTTGTAAATGAGACAATAGCCCTTTCATGCTGGTGTTTTCAACAATATTGCCTTTGTTAATAATGGCAATATTACGGCATAAGCTTTCGGCTTCTTCCAGATAATGCGTGGTTAGAATAATTGTGATGCCAGCTTCATTAAGCTTTTGTAAAAAGTCCCACATAGAGCGTCGGATTTCGATATCAACCCCAGCAGTTGGCTCATCCAAAATTAGTAATTGAGGGCGGTGAATCAAGGCCCGAGCAATCATCAAACGGCGTTTCATGCCGCCTGATAGCTCGCTGGCCATGTTTTTACGCTTATCCCATAGCTCTAATTGCTCTAATAATTGTTGTGCACGTATGGTTGCTTCTTTGCGTGTCACGCCATAGTAACCCGCTTGGTTAATTAAGATTTCTTCAACCGGCTCAAAGACATTGAAATTAAACTCTTGTGGTACAAGGCCAATCATGGCTTTGGCTTGACTACGTTGTGTATCTAAGTCAAAGCCATGAATTTTGACTTCCCCCGCTGTTTTGTTGACCAGTGAAGATATAATGCCAATCATGGTGGACTTACCTGCACCATTAGCCCCAAGTAGGGCGAAGAAGTCTCCTTGTTCAACAGATAAGCTGATGCCGTTGAGTGCAGTAAAGCCATTGCCGTAGGTTTTACTGAGGTTGGTAATTTGTAATGCTTTGCTCATAGTAGGGTGGCCTTTCCTCAGGTGCCTGTGTATGGTTCATGACAGGTGGTTATGGTTTCTGGGCTGGTGGATATGAAGCAGTGGTTTGTCTATATGGTGCGTTGTGTTGATAATAGTTTGTATACTGGCATCACGACAGATCTTAAGCGACGCGTGGCGGAGCATAATAGCACGGGTCATTTGGCAGCAAAATACACACGCACCCGCCAGCCGGTTAAATTAGTTTATTGTGAACAGCAAGCCTCTCGATCTACAGCCTCGAAACGTGAATATGCGTTAAAGCGCTTGAGTAAAAAAGCGAAAGAGGCATTGGTTCTGGAAAGTACAGCAGAGGTCAATCTATGATGCACAGCACTGATGATCATTCGTATCATATTGGCTTAGAGGCCTAAGTAATACAGCATGGCAAATAATGTCAATATGGAACTGGCATTACCCACCACGACCATTGAGGCAACATTCACTGGTTTCTGATCATAGCGTTCTGCAATCATGTAGTTAAGGACCGCTGGCGGCAAAATGGCGAAGAGCAATAATTGCTGTTGTTGCACCAAATCAAGTGGCAAGAGCCAAACCAGTACCACAGCGGCGAGTAGTCCTGAGAGTGGACGTACAAGGGCGGCTAATAAGCCGATACGCCATGCTGACAGGTCAACACTTAACATGCGAATACCGAGTGTAAATAGCATTAATGGAATGCAAATCTGCCCCAGCATATGAATGGGGAGCATTAGCGACTCTGGTATAGTGGTGTGTGTAAAGCTTAAACTTAGACCAATGATGGTGGCCAAGTTAATGGGCATGGTTAGCAGCTTAAACCAAGAGATCTTTCCCCCAACAATTCGAGTACCCAGTGTAAAGTGCAGGGTGTTGCTGACTAAAAACAAAACCATGGCTGCAGGCAGTGCTAGAGGGCCGAATGCTAAGACCGCAATGGGAAGTCCCATATTGCCGCAGTTATTGAACATCATGGAGGGGACGAATACTGGACGGGGCAGTTTGAAAGCATCGGCAACAAACATGGCAATTAAGCCGGATAATAAGATCACTCCAATGCCAGCAAGTACTAACCACTGATAGGATAATAAATCAAATTCACTGCTAACCAATGAATCAATAACCAGTGCCGGAATAAAGACGTCAATATTCATTCGGTTGACGGTAGCAATATCACTGGGGCGCCATCGACCGTACAAGTAACCAACTAATATAATGGAAAAGACGGGAAATAGAACGGCAAAAACCTGAGACATAGGCGGTACCGGGTGGTCATTGGGAAAGGGGTATGAGTATATCGAAAGCTTAAGGCTGGCAGTAGCTTTAGTTGGGATTTCCTTAGCTGCCGTGAATGACAGCTAAGGCTATAGTGGCTTAACGAATACGTAGGCGTTGACCAACTTCAATATGATTTTTTCGAGCGCCATGCAGGCGATTTAAACGCGTTAGGCGACTTACGCTGACACCGGTTTTTCTGGCGATTTTATTCAGTGTGTCACCACGGCGGACACGATAAGTTTTTGTCCGTTTCAGGCGTTTTTGTTCAGCACGCTTTGCACGTAGCTTACGGGCTGCTCGCTTTTTACGTTCAGCACGCAAATTAGCGGCTGATTTGGTTTTGCTAGCTTGGCGTGCTGCTGGTTTTACTGCCACAGTCGCAGGTTTGACCACAGCCTTAGCCGGTGCTTCTTCCAGTGTAAGCTCTAAAAAACCATCGGATGAAATGGTTGGTGCGTTATCCGCATGGACAGTCCCCACACCTGCCAATGCGAGTATCGATAGAAAGGTTAATACAGCAGGTTGAATGCTTTTCATAATAATTGCCCCTTTAGTAAAGCATGTAAGTGTCCGTTGCCGCCTAATGGTTGCAAATAGTAACGAACAAATGTTTTGACCATAAGTTTTAGAATCAGTTTCTAAATTGATAAGCCTTTCCTATTCACGGATAATGCGGTTATCAGCTTTGATTCTGTGTTGGAATTAGAGTCTGAACGGCCATTAACGATTAATCCAATTAAAATATAAGGTTTACCTATGAAATTTTTTGTTGATACCGCTGATGTCGATGATATCCGTGAGCTAAATTCGCTCGGTTTGGTCGACGGCGTTACCACAAACCCTTCTCTGATTTTAAAGTCAGGGCGTGACATTATTGAAGTAACAAAAGAAATTTGCGCGATTGTTGACGGCCCAGTATCTGCTGAAGTAGCAGCCACTGAGTACGATGAAATGATGAAAGAAGCATTAGTGTTGGCAGACATTGCAGAGAATATTTGCATTAAGTTGCCATTGACACTAGACGGCCTAAAGGCGTGTAAGTCATTAACTGATCAAGGTTACAAAACCAATGTAACGCTGTGTTTTTCTGCGAACCAAGCATTGCTGGCAGCAAAAGCAGGTGCAACGTATGTCTCGCCCTTTATTGGTCGCTTAGATGATAGTGGCATTGATGGTATGGAGCTAATTCAAGAAATCCGTACGATTTATGATAATTACAACTTTGACACGCAGATTTTGGCGGCCTCTATTCGTACTGTAAATCATGTGAAAGTTGCAGCATTGATTGGTGCAGATGTATCAACCATTCCACCTTCCACATTGAAGTCACTAGTGAAGCATCCTTTAACCGATAAAGGCTTGGCGGCATTCTTGGCAGATTGGGAAAAGACCGGTCAGAATATCGCAGGCTAAGTCACCTGCGATAGGGTGGTTTATGCTTTTTGCCAGACTAATGTGCGGTTATTCGCCGGCATTGGAATATCATGTAAAAAGTGTAAGCCACTTTCTTTTGCTAATCGCTGTAAATCTTCAAAATTGCGAATCCCACTTCTGGGGTCTCGCTGCTTTAAGCTCAAATCAAATAAAGCATTGCTCTCGCTACTATAAGCACCTGCAAAATTAAACGGTCCATAGCACACCATTAAGCCTCCTTTACGAATACAGGCTGTGCCTAAGTGAAATAAATCCACCACATTCTCCCAGTGCATAATGTGCATAACATTGGCGCTGTATAAGATATCGTATTCTATCTTTGGCCATTGGTTGCTGCTGACATTCAGTGCCAGCGGTGCTTTAAGGTTCTGTAGTTGTGCCTCGTGTAACCAAGCTTGAATACCTGCGTGATACTCCACTTGATCACTTGTTTGCCATTGGATATGGGGAAGGTGTTTTGCAAAATACACCGCATGCTGGCCGGTACCTGAACCCACCTCTAACACACTACGCGCGTTTTTCAGTAGTGGCTTGAGTACATTTAAAATTGGGTCACGGTTTTGCTCGCAAGCAAGTGAGTAAGGTTTCACTGACTAGGGTCCTCTTGATAGGGTGATTTTAGTTGTTGTTGATATTCTTGTATGGCGACACGTTCATGTTCTACGTATTGTGCAATGGCCTTTTGATAAGGCGACTGATTTAGCCAGTGAGCTGAGCGCGTGCGTGTTGGGATAAAGCCCCGTGCAATTTTATGTTCGCCCTGAGCACCAGGTTCAAAGACTTGCAAGTTATGACGAATACAATACTCAATTCCCTGATAGTAGCAAGCTTCAAAGTGTAGGGCATCAATATGCTCTGTACAGCCCCAGTGGCGCCCATATAAGCGGCTATTACTACGAAACATTAAAGAGCCTGCAATGCATTTTCCATGTTCACTCTCGCTATCAGCAGGTAAGTCTGCCAGCACCAAAAAAGCTTGGTCTGGAAGCTTGGCTGCGATTTCTTGAAAAAAACCAACGTTGAGGGTGGGGGTGCTCCATTTTTCTTCGAATGTGGTGGTATAAAAGTGAGCGAAGTGTTCCCAGTCCTGCTTACTGGCACTGTGCCCATCTAGGCATCGTAGCTGGACACCGGATTGTTGCATACGGCGTCTTTCTTGTCGGATATTTTTACGTTTTTTGGCAGTGAGTTTTGCCAAGAAGTCATCAAAGCTCTGGTAGCCCTGATTATGCCAATGAAACTGGCAGTCGTGGCGGACTAATACCTGTGAATCATTCAATGATAAGTTGGCTAGCCAATCGAGTTGGTCAGCCTGTGGGAATAGGCAGTGATAGCCACTGAGTTGCTGGTCGGTGGCAAATTGTGCAACGGTTTGCATTAACAGTCGGTAGTGGGGTTCAGGGTCAGTAGCGTTACTGAGCAGGCGCTGGCCAGTAGCAGGGGTATAAGGAGCCGCTGACACTAATTTTGGAAAGTAGGGTAGGCCGCTGCGTTTATAGGCATCTGCCCAAGCATGATCAAAGACAAACTCACCATAGGAATTAAACTTTTGATAAAGAGGCATTGCAGCGACCAGCTGTGTGTCTTCATAAACCCCAATATGGCAAGGTATCCATCCAAATTCAGCCCCCACACAGCCATGATTTTCTAACGCAGATAAGAACTCGTGGCGCATAAATGGATGATTATCTTTAATCAGTGCATTCCATTGATTTGCTGAGATTTGATTGATTTCACTGTGAATTTTTATTTGCATGTTTGAAAACTGTTGCTCGACTAGGCAGTATTACTGCATTATATGCACATGAAACCAATAACAAAAAGAATGATGCAAGGGCTTAGGGTTATACTTCGCTTGATGGTGGCCGTCATTCTTGTTTATTTGTCCTTACTGCTAGTATTTCGTTGGATACCTATCCCCACATCCGCTTTTATCCACCATCAAAATGCGCTGCATCAAGCAGAGCCAAAGGTCTATAAAGCGGCAAAGTATCAGTGGATTGATTGGGACGAAATACCGCCTGAACTTGCCTTGGCTGTAATTGCTGCGGAGGATCAACGCTTTCCGAATCATTGGGGAGTGGACTTAATCGAATTACGCCATGCCATCAGCGATATGCGTGCTGGCAAAGCAGCGCGTGGCGCAAGTACCATTACTCAGCAATTGGCAAAGAATCTATTTCTCTGGAATGGTCGCAGTTATGTGCGTAAAGGTGCGGAGTTCTTTATTAGCTTTTCGCTAGAGTTGATGTGGTCAAAGCAACGTATTTTAGAGGTTTATCTTAATGTGGCACAGTTTGCACCCGTGACATTTGGTGTTCGTGAGGCGAGTCAGGCATTATTTGATAAAGCACCCATGCAGTTAACCCGAGAAGAGGCGGCAATGTTGGCTGCCGTGCTTCCTACACCAGCTAAGTCGAATCCCAATAACCCAAGCTCAACGCTTAAAAAGCGTCATGCTTGGATTTTGAAACATATGGATAAGCTCGGTGGCATAAGCTATCTCAAAAAACTATAACTCACATGCCATTTCAAGCTGTGGCTAGGTATTTTGTAGTCCCCATTTTTGCCAATCAAAAGCCTCCAGTGAGTCGATGATGTCACTGGCATCGCTAAATGCATCATGACTCATATTAGGGTCTGGTACCGCTACCACACTCATACCTGCGCTGTTAGCTGCTGCAACGCCTGATGGCGCGTCCTCAAAGACCAAGCAATGTTCTGGTGTAATGCTTAATTGAGCTGCTGCAGTCAGGAAAATATCGGGGGCAGGCTTGGCACGTTTTACATCTGCATGGTCGCTTGTCACGACCGTATCAAAAAGACAGAACCAGTCCTGATGCTGACTGGTTTTAATCGCAAAGTGGTGCTGATTAGAGCTGGTTGCAACCGCTGTTGGGATACCTGCTTCCTTAAGCTTAGCCACTAAAGCACGTGCACCGGGCTTTTCTTTGGCAAAGGCAAAGCGCTCATCTAACAGAGCATTACGCTCTTCGAGGTAATACTCCGGTGTGAAAGGTAACTCTAGCGCCTTGACCAAGTAAGTGGCTGCTTCAAAAGAGTCCCGCCCAATCATGTGTGACTTTACAGACCAATCAAATACTTTGTCATAGCGTCCCACAATCATTTGTGTGACCTCAGTGTAAATACTCTCGGTTTCTAAGAGTAGCCCGTCCATATCAAACAGTACGGCTTTAATCGTGGTATGGCTCATGCAAAAGGGTGTCCTATAAGTGTGGGTAATGCTAAGAGTTTTGCTAAACATAGCACACGTTTGTGAGGGGATAACAGCTGTTTAGAGGAGGGTGGGTATTGACTGTAAATGCTTATTTAACTTGCATAAATTATCAGCAAAGTTAATCGGGCGTCTAACGCTATAATAGGGTGGCAATAGAGAATGGACTCTAAAGTGTGTTAATGAGGTGAGGTTATGCAGGATATACGCCCGGATGATGTCGTTGCTGGCAGTGATGAGCAGGTGTTAGTTTATCACGATGGAAGCTCCCGTAAGGTGTTAGTGGTAGAAAAAGAGGTGCCTTTCCCCGAAGGAAAACTGATTGTTTCACGCACTGACCCACAAGGAATTATTACTCATGGGAATCAATCATTTGTGGAAATGTCCGGTTTTACGGAAGATGAGTTAATTGGTCAGCCACATAATATTCTACGCCACCCTGATATGCCTAAGGCGGCGTTTCAAGAATTATGGGATACCCTGTCACGAGGTGAGAAGTGGTCAGGCTATGTGAAGAATTTACGAAAAGATGGGGCCTATTATTGGGTCTTAACCACGGTTGTCGCCAATATACGGCATGGTGAAGTGGTTGGGTATACCTCGGTACGGCGTAAACCTTCACGGCAGCGCATCGCAGAGTGTATTGAACATTATCGTGAACTACGTGCTAAGGAGCTTGTATGAAGCCTTTAACATTAACAGTCAGTCCCGATTTTATGCCGGACTATATTGCGGGTTGGTATATTTTTAATACGTGGCTGCAACGCCAGTTAGATGTGAATATTCATCTGGATCTGTATTCTGATTTTGCCGAGCAGCGAAAAGCGATTGCAGAAGATTCGGTTGACCTGATTTATGCCAATCCGTTTGATGCGGCGATGTTGGTGCGAGAAAAAGGCTTTACCGCCATTGCTGCCCCAAAGGGAAAGCCAGATGAGGTGGTGCTGGCGGTTCCTGCGGCATCTTCAATCATGAGTGTTGAGGAGTTGTCAGAAGGGGTGCAGGTGATGAGTACTGATGACCCTGTGGTGAACTTAATTGGCATGATGATGATTGAGTCGGCGGATCTTCATGGCGAGAATACGCAAGTCCAAATGGTGGATAGCTATGTATTGGTTGCCAAGGCTCTGTTCCAAGAACAGGCAGAGGTGGGCTTTTTTCTTGAAGAGGCATATCACAACCTATCAGCATTTGTAAAAAGCCAGTTACGTGTACTACTTAGCAGCCAAATTCACGTTGTGACTCACGTTTTGTTGGCAGGGCCAGCACTGGCAGAGCGACATGATGATTTACAGCACTGTTTGGTCAATATGCTGGAGTTAGAGAAAGGTAAAGGGGTGTTGGAGAGCATGGGCTTAAGTGGCTGGCAGGCGCAAACTCAAGAAGACACCGAGTTTATGATCGACTTGATGGATACGCTTAGCTAATACACTATAAAGTCACCACTGTAGATAGCGCAATGGTGACTTACTTGGTATTAGCTGGCTGTCTTACTGTTAGTACGTGCCTGAATAAAGCGCTCAATGGAGGTCGTTGGTAAAATTCCTGCTTGCAGGCCAACTAGTTTCCCCTTGGGGTCAAAAATCATAAACGTTGGCGTACCCACCAATGATTCTTTTGCATTAAGTTCCATCCAAGCATTAAGCTCGATGGGGTTGCTTAAAATTGTTTTAAAGGGAATATTATATTCGTTGATCATCGCTTGAGCGGCCGCTTTACCTGGCTGTCCATCTAAGGCCACGCCTAATAAACGTAAGTTATCTAGTTTTCCATTGAATTTAACCATGTCTGGCATATGCGCGCGACAGGCGTGACAGTCGGACGACCATACTTCTAGAACTGTCCATTTTCCATTGCCAAGTTGTGCTTCAATGGATGTCTTTTTGCCATCAAATTCGGTGAATGCTAGCGCAGTGCTGCTAATTACGATTGATGCGATAAATGATAAAAATAGTGTTTTTGCTAAAAAAAACAGTTTCACGAGAAAGTTCCTCAATTTATGATGCAGTTGCAGGTTTATCCGTAATGACAAAAGATATAAAAAATGCCGACAAGTTCCTTATATACGACGCGGGCAGTGCTATTCGATCTTGATGGTACCTTGCTTGACACTGCTCCTGACATGCTACGTGCTCTTGACCTTTTGCTTCAAGAAGAAGGCGCACCAGCGGTTGACCCCAATAATGCCCGCCAACAGGTATCTCATGGTGCGGGCGCATTAGTCAAACTAGGCTTTGGAGACACACAAAGTGAATCTGAGTATCAGCGTCGATGCCAGCGCTACCTCACTCTATACGAACAAAACCTGTGTGTGGATACAGGTTTATTTGAGGGGATGGAAGAAACGCTGTCATTTTTGGAAAAAGCGGGAATTATATGGGGGGTTGTTACCAATAAGCCGGCTTTTTTGACAGAGCCATTACTGCACGCGTTGGAGCTGGATAAACGCTCTTGTGTCACTATTAGCGGTGATTCATTGCCACAACGCAAGCCTCATCCACAACCTTTGTTTCACGCCGCTACTTTGTGTGATGTTCTGGCAACGGAATGTATTTATGTGGGTGATGCCGAGAGGGATATTGTGGCGGGTAATCGGGCTGGTATGATTACTTTATTAGCAAGTTATGGGTATATTGAAGCCTCTGATACTCCTGAAAAATGGGGAGCCAATGGAGTCATTGAGCATGCACCTGAAATATTGGACTGGCTGAATGAGACCAAAGCGCTAGAGATGGATGTGCAGCGCGCTAATTAATGGAGATAGCATTGTGAACATAAGTAAAAATACTGCTCGATCAACATTATTTCAGGTGGCTATTTTCCTGATTCTGATCGCTGGGGCATTATTTTGGCAAAAAGATAATATTGCTGATTTATACCTATCGGGTGAAATTAACCCAATTGGCTGGTTGCTAAATGGGGTTATTTTATTGCTATTCCTATTTGGTTTGTTCCGCATTATTTCCTTGCTGTTATCTTACAGTCGCGAGCACAGTGTTCTGGAGCGCTTGATTGAGGCGATTGATCTAGGGGAAAGTAATCCAACGGGACGGTTGCCTGAAAGTGCGTTGGCAGTGGTGCGTTACCATTATGTGCAAAGTATGGCACGGCGTGCGTTGCCGGTGAATCACGGGGCATTGGCTTCAAACCTTAGTACCTCAGAGCAAAGCCGCTTTACGCTGATTCGCTATATCAACAGTGTTTTGATCCTGCTGGGGGTGTTTGGAACTGTGGTGTCATTATCCATTGCCCTCATTGGTGCCTCTAACCTGCTGGACTCTCCAGAAAGTGCAAATAAAATGGGGATGATTATCGGTGGTATGTCCTCGGCCTTGAGTACCACAATGACAGCTATCGTATGTTTTGTGATTTATGCATACTTTTATCTACGTCTCAATAATGCCAGAGCACAGCTGCTCAATGGCATTGAAAGTATGACAACAGTACATCTATTGCCGCATGTAATGCACAGTGAGGAGGCCTTGATGCGACAAGTTGCTGAGCTAACCGCGTCATTGAATCAATCGGCCGAACGCCTTAATGAAATGCAGCAGCACTTTACGGTTGCAGCGAATCAATTAGCCAGTGCCGTGGTAAGGCAAAGTCCTGTCGGGGCAGTGACCGAAGAGAGTATGGCGGAGCTAAAGGCTTTATTACGAGAAGGTTTTCGTTTACCGCAAGTGGGGAGTGGTCAAGTACCTCAGCATGATCACTTAGGTGAGCAGCGATGAATAATAACTTTCCTGATTATCATAATTTCCCTGATCGGGATAAAGGTGAAGAGAGCTTTTGGCCATCGTTTACCGATATTATGATGGTGATTACCATGGTGTTTTTATTGGTATCTGTGATGGTGATTACCAATAATTGGAAGTTGGTAACAGACCTTCAGGAAAGTATGCAGGCGCAACGTTTAGCCGCTGAACGTGCCTTAGATAAAGAAGCAAAAAACCATACCTTAGAAGATCGCATGGCGTTGCTAGAGCAGCGCTTGCGACTGAGTCAGGCGAGTGTGCTTGAAAAGCAGCAGGATAATGAGCGGCTGAGTGCTGAGGTTAATACGGCATTGGCACAAACCGCCGCAATTGAAAAGCAACGATTGGCACAGGAAAAACTGGCCGAGTCACGCCAACAGCAGTTGAAGCAACGTGATCAACAAGTAGCTAACTTAACCACTGATCGTGATAAACAGCTTGCGACACTAGAGGCGCGTGCCCAAGCATTGGCAAGCTTGCAGGCAGTGCAAGAAAGTAGCCAAAGCCAAATACAGCGGCTACAAACAGCACTTGCAAACAAACAACAACAGTTGCTTGATTTCAGAACATTGAGTAACTCACAACAAGCAGCGCTTAAAGCACAATTAGCTGAGCAACTTGAGTCTCTCAATACAAGCCTCGCGGCGAAAAAACTGAGCGATAGTCAGTTACAAGCACTAGAAGAGCGTATGGCTCGTTTGCGCTCAGAGCAAGCCTCTGAGGTTAAGCGGGTGCAGTCTTTAGAAGGTGAGTTGCTACAGCTACGTGAGCAGCGCTCTGAAGATGAACGCAAGCTGCTGAGCTTGCAAGGTGAGTTTGATACATTGGACTCAAAATACCAAAAATTACTACGCCCAGCACGCTCTAGTAAGGGGAAGCATGTGGTGTCAGTTTGGTTTAGTAAGCAAGGTGGTCGAGGGATCTATCGTATTCGTGATGCAGAAGCTGGTGAGTTTCAAGTGGTGAGTCGCCAGAGCATGACATCAAGTTTGGCAGCTTTAAAAGACAAACATGGTAAATCTCTGTACGTGAAGGTCATTATCCCTGAAAATAGTGGGCTTTCGTACTCTGAGGCATGGCGCTTTACCACTGAGATGCAGCGTGCTTATGATTACTACTACCAAGATGACGAATAACCTTACAGGATGACCTATGTCTGAATCATTACTTAATTTTGTTCCAAACCAAGGCGCATTGGATGGCCGAACCATTCTGGTAACCGGTGCAGGTGATGGGATAGGGCGTGTAATTGCAAAAGCCTATGCTCGCTTTGGTGCAACCGTTGTCTTGTTGGGGAGAACCATTCCAAAGTTGGAAAAAGTATATGATGAGATCATGGAAGAGGGTGGTGTAGAGCCAGCAATCTATCCCTTAGATATGGCAGGCGCTACAGTACATGACTATCAGGAAATGTCTCGCATTCTAAAGGAGCAGCTAGGGGGCTTAGATGGCTTGGTATTAAATGCTGCATGGTTGCCAGGATTCGTGCCGTTTGAACAATATGATCTTGAGATGTGGCAGAAGGTGATGAATATTGATCTGAATGCTAACTACTTGATTATTCAAGCCTGCATGCCGCTATTAAGTGAGTCATCGCATGCGTCGATTTTACATTCAGCACACCATCTGACCCGTGCATATGCTGGAGCATTTGGTATTGCTAAAGCAGGCATGGCGGCCATGATGAGTATTGTGTCGGATGAATATAATAATCGCGATCGCTTCGTTCGGGTCAATAGTATTGACACGGGGCCGTTACTGACCCAAATGCGTAAGCTCAATTACCCTGGTGAAGACTCACGTATGCTAGCAGAGCCTAGTGCTGTAACGGGGCCTTACCTGTACTTTATGTGTGATGAAGCAGGACAACGTACGGGTGAAACAATTCGTTTTGAAAAGATTGATGCGGACTTTACATGGCCCGGCTTAGAGCAAGCTGATATCGCAAAATAGGCGGTATAAAAAGGTGGTGTATTAGGCGAATACACCACCTTGCATCTCTTTTTAAAAAAGTAAGTAACAAGGCATCATGTTTGATTTTAATACGCTATATCGTGACTTAGAACACTCGGAGCTTGCTCCTTGGCTAGATGATTTACCACAACAAATTCAGCAAGTCTTTGATGAGAAAACTCATGGTTTTTTAGAAGACTGGGTACAACTCTTGCAAAATATGCCTCAGGCAACGCCCTGTGATGTTGACTTCTCTGCGGGGCGAGTGCGTATTGGTCAGGCCTCAGATATGTCCGTTGATGATGCTGTGCAACTTGAACAGCAGTTGCGTACCATTATTCCTTGGCGTAAAGGGCCTTATGAGTTGTTTGGTATCCATGTGAATACCGAGTGGCGCTCTGATTTTAAGTGGACGCGTATTGCTCCTCACATATCACCCTTGCAAGGGCGTACGGTGTTAGATGTTGGCTGTGGCAATGGCTATCATATGTGGCGTATGTTGGGGGAAGGGGCAGAACTGGTGATCGGTGCAGACCCTAGTCAGTTTTTTCTGGCTCAGTTTCGAGCAATCAAGCAATATGCGGGTGAGAGCCTGCCGGTTCATTTGTTACCCATGAAAAGTGAGCAGCTGCCTGCCTTTACGCGTCGCTATAAAGGTGTAGGGTTTGATACCGTATTTTCAATGGGAGTTTTGTATCATCGGGCTTCTCCGGTGACACATTTACAAGAGCTGCGAAGCTTCTTACGCAAAGGTGGAGAGCTAGTACTGGAGACGTTGGTGATTGATGGGGATGAAAATACGACCCTGATTCCTGAAGGTCGCTATGCCAAAATGCGTAATGTGTGGTTTGTTGGGTCCACTGCATTTTTTATTCGTTTATTAGAGCGGGTCGGGTTTGTGAATTGTAAAGTGGTGGATGAATGTGTCACGTCACTTGATGAGCAACGGGCAACAGACTGGATGACATTTGAGTCTTTGAGCGACTTTTTAGATCCTAATGACGTAAGTAAAACTGTAGAGGGTTATCCGGCACCTCGTCGAGCAACGATTATTTGTCAGGCACCTTAGGCAGGGTGGAGGCAAGTGATTAACCTTGAATTCAATGTGGGCTTCAGTAACAAAGCCCACTGAACTTAAATCGAGTCAGTTACGACTTCTTTTTCTTCTTGCGCGGCTTTTGCTGCCCATCACTTGAGGGTGCGGAGTTGGCCTTAGGCTTGCGTTTAGCAGGTGCTGCCGAGCGAGGTTTGCGCTCCTTTCGGGTGGTGTCTTCATCAGCCGTAAAGAAGTCGTCGCCTTTTGCTGATAGCTGACGTAATTTCAGCTGCTGCCCCTGAATCCATAATTTATATAAGTGTTTATGGATTGGTTTTGGCATGCCATCAGGCAGCTCCACAGTGCTGTGATCATCGCTAATTTTCAAGTTACGAATAAAAGCACTGTCTACACCGGCTTCATTGGCAATCGCACCAACGATATGCTTCGCTTCAACACCGTGTTCTTTACCCACCTCTAGGCGGTAAGTCACCATATCTGGTAGCTCTTCACCTGCAGTCTGTTCGCGGCGCTTGCTACGCTTTGGTTCGCGCTCACTACGCTCATCAGAGCGCTCACGCTGACGGCGGGGTTTTTCACTGTTATTGTCGCGTCTAGAATCTCTATCCCGCTCACGTGATTGATTGTGAGTAGGGATATCCAGCAACTTAGCCGAGAGCGGGCGATCTTTTTGAGCTAGCCAAGCAAGACTTGCTGCAATTTGCTCCAAGCTCAGGTCACCCTCATTGGCAAACTCAGTGACAACTGTTTCCAGAAAATCAAGGTCTTGTTGAAGCGCAATGGTCTGAATCTGTTGCTTGAATTTGCTGATACGTGTTTCACTGATCGACTCAGCGGTTGGCAATTCAAACGGTGTGATTTTTTGCCCAGTGGCGCGCTCAATACTCTGTAGCATGCGCTGCCCACGTGGTGGTATAAAGAGAATGGCTGTTCCTTCTCTACCAGCACGCCCAGTACGACCGATACGGTGAATGTAAGATTCTGTATCATGTGGCATGTCGTAGTTGATAACATGACTGATGCGTTCCACATCTAGTCCACGCGCAACCACATCGGTTGCGATCATGATATCAATTCTACCACGGCGGAATTGTTCAATGGTCTTTTCACGCTGCTCTTGCTTGATGTCCCCATTGAGCGCAGTCGTGCTATAGCCTCGCGCTTCTAATTTTTCAGATAGCTCATGGGTCATCGACTTGGTGCGTACAAAGATGATGATGCCATCAAACGGCTCAGCTTCAAAAATACGGGTTAAGGCATCCAGTTTATGGATGGTTTTACCTTGCCAATAGCGCTGACGAATCGTGGGTACTGTAGCCGTTTTGCTCTTAATACGGATATCAGCGGGGTCTTTTAAGTAGCGTTGAGTTAGCTTCTTAATGGCCGGCGGCATGGTTGCAGAGAACAGAACGACTTGCTTTTCATCAGGGGTTGCTTGAAGAATTGTTTCAACGTCATCCACAAAGCCCATGCGTAACATTTCGTCAGCTTCATCCATAACAACTGTTTTAAGCTGGTCCAGCTTTAATGTCCCACGATTGATGTGGTCAATAACACG
>Ga0193958_1000300_pt1 | contig 19574 bp, 15 predicted proteins | sample FB_1_MG_FD_140320 | JGI IMG/M metagenome (GOLD analysis project Ga0193958, IMG submission 140320) | Microbial mat bacterial communities from the Broadkill River, Lewes, Delaware, United States - FB_1_MG | ecosystem: Environmental > Aquatic > Freshwater > River > Microbial mats | place: USA...
ACAAGAAGTTTTAAATACTTATGCAAATACTCATTCAGAATTTGCAGGAAATGCAAAAGCAACATCATTTAACTATGATATTGCAAGAGAAAATCTAAAGAAATATCTTGGTTTAACAAGTGACTTTGTTATTTTTCCATGTGGATCAGGTGCAACTGGTGCTATTAAAAAATTTCAAGAACTACTTGGACTGTATATACCACCAGCAACAAAAAATAGATTTAATATCAATGTAGATGATTTAGAAAAACCTCTTATTTTGGTTGGACCATTTGAGCACCATTCAAATGAGATTAGTTATAGAGAAGCGTTATGTGATATTATTAGAATACCACTTAATGTAGCTGGAAATGTAGACTTAGAATTTTTAGAAAAAACATTAAAAGAAAATAGTGATCGTGAGATCATAGGAGCTTTCTCAACAGCTTCAAATGTAACGGGAATAGTTTCACCTTATGAAAAGATTTCGAAACTTTTAAGACAATACAATGCAACAGTTGCATTTGATAGTGCAGCATCATCTCCATGTATGAGTCCAGATAGTGAACTATTTGACGCACTATTTTTATCTCCACATAAGTTATTAGGTGGACCAGGAACATGTGGATTATTAGCAATAAGAAGATCACTTATAGATAATGAACTATCTCCTACTTTTGCAGGTGGAGGAACTGTTGCTTATGTCTCAAAAGATGAGCATTTTTTTAATAGTGATATTGAAGTAAGAGAAGATGCAGGAACGCCCCCTATTCTTCAACTTATTAAAGCATCTTTTGCATATCAGTTAAGATATGAACTAGGTCTTGATAGAATTCAGGGAAGAAAGTCAGTAACTTTTAGATATCTCGAAGAGGAACTTGCAAAACTACCTGAGCACACTATATACGGACAAACTGATATCCATGATAGTATCGGTATCATAGCAATTAACTTCCATGGTGTTACACCATTTGAGTTATGTGAAAAGCTATCTCTAGATTATGGTATCCAAACAAGAGCAGGTTGCTCGTGCGCTGGTCCTTATGGACAAGACTTATTTGGTATAACAGAGAGCAATGCTGAAAAAGAAAAACCAAGTTGGTTAAGAATAAGTTTAAACTATACACATAGTAAAGAAGATATAAAATATTTAATAGATGCTTTAAGAGTATCAGTAAAAGAATTAAAGGAAAAATAATGAATAAAGAAACTTTAGCAATACATGCAGGATATAACAAAGATACACAAGGGACAATGGCTGTACCAATTTATCAAACAACAGCATTTGCTTTTGAAAGTGCACAACAAGCGTCAGATAGATTTACACTACAAGATTTAGGAAATATCTATACAAGATTAACAAACCCTACAACTGCTATTTTAGAAGCTAGATTAGCTGAACTTGAAGGTGGTGCTAGTGCAATTGCAACATCAAGTGGACAAGCTGCAATTTTTTATGCAGTAGCTAACTTATTTGAATCTGGTGATAATATTATCATCTCAGATAAAATTTATGGTGGAAGTGTTACATTATTTAAACATACAATGAAAAGATTTGGTTTAGAAGCAAGAGTATTTGAGCTAGACAATCCAGAAACAATTGAAGCATTAGTTGATGATAAAACAAAAGCAATTTTCTTTGAATCATTATCAAACCCACAAATTGCAGTTGCTGATATCGATGCTATTTCTGCTATTGCTAAAAAGCATGGAATTGTATCTATTTGTGATAATACAGTTGCAACTCCTTACTTAATCAATCCTATTGAACATGGTACAGATATCGTTGTACATAGTTGTAGTAAATATATGTCAGGACAAGGTCTTGCATTAGGTGGAGCTATTATTGATAGAAATGGTTTAACAGAATTCTTTAAAGATAATCCAAGATATACTCACTTCTTTACACCTGATGAGAGTTACCATGGTTTAGTATATACAGATTTACCATTTCCTGCATTTAACTTAAGAATTAGACTTGCATTATTAAGAGATATTGGAGCAACTCCATCTCCATTTAATTCATGGTCATTAATTCAAAGTCTTGAAACACTTGGATTAAGAATAGAAAAGCATAGTAGCAATACACAAAAAGTTGCTGAGTATTTAGAGTCTAAATCTGAAGTTTCAAACTTAAACTATCCAGGTCTTAAATCTAATAAATACCATGCACTTGCAAACAAATATTTTAAAGATGGATTATGTAGTGGATTATTAAGTTTTGAAGTTGTTGATAAAGATACGGCTTGGAAAGTTCTTGATAATACAGAACTATTCTCGATTGTAGTTAATATTGGTGATTCTAAATCTATTATTACTCACCCATCATCTACTACACATCAGCAAATTCCTCTAGATGAGCAAAAAGAGATTGGTATTACTGAAGGTTTAGTAAGATTAAGTATTGGTCTTGAAGATGCTTCAGACCTTATTGCAGATTTAGAAACTGCATTTAACGCATAATTTAAATATCCCTAGAAGCTTTCTAGGGATATACTTTTGACTTTCCAAAAAAGGAACCCCTTATGAATAATAAAAAAGTATTAGTTGGAATGAGTGGAGGAGTTGACTCTTCTATGACAGCTTATATGCTACAAAATGACGGTTACGAAGTAACAGGTTGTTATATGAAACTCCATAACTCAAGAGTTGGATATCACGAAAAAAATATTGAAGCTGGTAAAAGAGTTGCAGACTTTCTAGGTATTGAGTATCACGTACTTGATTTAGAAGAAGAGTTTAAAAGTGAAGTTTACAATTATTTTGTTGATGAATACAAACAAGGTCGTACACCAAATCCTTGTGTAAAATGTAACAGAAGTATCAAGTTTGGTGGTATGTTTGATTTTGCTAAAAGTCTTGGTATAGACTATATGGCTACAGGTCATTATGCAAAAACTGATGGTGAATATATCTATGAAGCTGATGATAAAACAAAAGATCAAAGTTATTTCTTAGCGCAAGTAAAAAAAGATGTATTAAAACATCTGATTTTTCCTATGTCTATTTATAAAAAAGAAGATATTATTAAACAAGCATCTCAAATACCTGCAATTAAAAAAATATCTGAAAATAAAGAATCACAAGAGATTTGTTTTGTTGAAACTGTTTATACTGATGTATTAAAAAAACATAATAAAATTGACAATGACGGTAAAGTTTTAGATGTAGATGGAAATGAAGTTGGTAAACATAAAGGTTATATGCACTACACAATTGGAAAAAGAAAAGGTTTTACAGTTGATGGCGCACATGATCCACATTATGTAAAATCTTTAAATCCAAAAGACAATACAATCGTTGTTGGAAAAAAAGAAGACTTAGCAATTTCAAGTGTAAAACTAAATGATCTGAATCTTTATGTAGATGGTGATTCTTTCGAATGTACTATCAAATTAAGATATAGAACAACAAAAATTCCATGTACTGTTACTATAAAAGATGATATTGCAAATGTAGAACTTAAAGAGCCTGTATATGGTGTAGCTTCTGGTCAAGTTGCTGTTTTTTATGAAGATGAAAAAGTTTTAGGAAGTGGTTGGATCACAAATACAACAGAATAAATTTTACTTAAACTAATCATATAAAAAAGGGAAATAGGTTAATCTTATTTCCCTTTTTTATCTTACATATCCCCTTAATAACTTATTAAAAAAATATATTAAATTTTTATGTCATTCTAAAGTGAGCTTTTGATGAGACTTTTTAATGATAATATTCTAAATAAGACGATATAAAAAGGAGGTAACATGTCATTAAATCTTGGAAATAAAGAGGTTAAACTCAATACAGGAAATATGATTGTAACAGAAACAGACAACAAAGGAATTATTAAATTCGCGAGTAAAGATTTTTGTTCTATAGCAGGTTACACAAAAGATGAATTAGTAGGTCAACCACATAATTTAATTAGACACCCATTTATGCCATCAGTAGCATTCAAAGATCTATGGGATACTGTACAAAAAGGTGATATATGGGAAGGGATAGTTGTAAATAAAACAAAAACTGGTGGTTATTATTGGGTTAAAGCATCAGTTTATCCCTCTTTATCAAGTGATGGTAGTACTAAATATATCTCAGTAAGAGATAAACCATCAAACCAAGAAGTTAAAGATGCTATTGCATTATATGAAACAATGAATTAAGGGTTACTATGATTAAAAATATGTTATTACGAAAGAAATTAGGTTTTTTTATAATTCTTATTTCAACATTTACAATTATCATTTCTTTTATAGCACTAGATACTTATGCCCAAAATATAGAACAAAATGTATATCATCAATTAAAAAAAAGTCTGGATTCAAAAGATCACGAAAATTTTATAAAAAATAAAACAGAAATTGAAGCAGCATTACAATCAACCACTAATCAAATAATAAATATATCAATAGTTATTATGATTTTGTTAGTACTCTTTCTTTTAATCTCAATGATGATTATAATTAATAAATCAGTTCTAAAACCGCTAGATATTTTAAAAGATGGACTTGATCATTTCTTTTTATTTTTAAATAGAGAAAAAACATCTACAACACCATTTGAAGTTATAAACAATGATGAGTTTGGTCTAATTTATACCTCTATTAATGAAAATATTGAAAAAGCAAAATTAGCTTTAAAACTAGACTTGGGTGTATATGGTGAGATAATGTCATTTTGTGAACAAATGGAAGATGGTGATTTTTCTGTAAGAATTAATCTCAGAGCATCTAATCCAAGAATCAATCACTCTGTAGATTCATTAAATGCATTTGCTCAAAAACTTCAAGTAAATATGGATCAAATATTATCGGTTTTAGATAGTTATTCACAATATAACTATATTGATAAAGTTAATAATGACTCTTTACATGGTTATCTAAAAAGGTTAAGTGATGGTACAAACTTCTTAGGAGAATCTATTACAAATATGCTAATTGAAAATAAATCTAATGGATTAACATTAGATCAAAGTAGTAATTTGTTACGGCAAAATGTAAATATTCTAAATAAAAATTCCAATGAAGCTGCCGCATCTTTAGAAGAAACTGCAGCAGCAATTGAAGAGGTAACAAACAACATTTCTACAACAAATACAAATATTATAGAGATGTCAAACTATGCAAGTGAAGTAACCAAATCAGTTAATTCAGGTCATGAGCTTGCAACACAAACAACACAATCAATGGAAGCTATAAACACTGAGGTTTCCTCAATTAGTGATGCAATTACTATCATTGATCAAATATCTTTCCAAACAAATATCTTATCTTTAAATGCAGCAGTTGAAGCTGCAACTGCTGGTGAAGCAGGAAAAGGTTTTGCCGTTGTTGCACAAGAAGTAAGAAATCTAGCAAGTAGAAGTGCCGAAGCTGCAAATGAGATTAAAAATATTGTTGAAAATGCAAAAGAAAAAGCAAACGAAGGTAAAAAAATCGCTCATACTATGATAGATGGATATCAAATGTTAAATGAAAATATTTCTAAAACAATTGAATTAATATCAAATATAGAAGACTCATCCAAAAAACAACAATATGGAATAGTACAAATCAATGATGCTATTAATTCTCTAGATCAAAAAACACAACAAAATGCAACTATTGCTGGAGATACAAATAGTATTGCTATTCAAACTGACAATATCGCTAAACTTGTTGTTGAAAACTCTGATGAAAAAGAGTTCATAGGAAAAGAATCTGTTCAGGCAAAAGAACTTTCATAGTCAAATATAAAAAAGTTTTACTTTTTTATATTTAACTAAATATGATTTAATATGGTATGATAAATTTGTCCTAAAGATATTCCACTATCATTTATAGGTGTTGACTTTTGATAATAATTGGTAATCTTTCTTGTATTTAATTCGTTAATAACTTTTGTTAATAGAGTTTTATTTTGAAAAACTCCACCACTTAAAATCACCTCTTTTTTTTCTAGTATTATTATATCTATTATGATGTTTACTAAGGTATTCATAAATCTTGTTACAATATCTTTTACAAAAAAATCATACTCTATTTCAATTACACCATTATTTATAGAATATTCAAATTTAACATCACTATTTTTATACTCATTTTCACATAGTAGTCCAGCTTCACCTTCATAACTTTGTATTTGAAGTAGTCCCCCTAAACTTGCCATTGCATCAAATATTCTTCCTACAGAACTACTCAATGGTGCATTTAAGTTTTTACTGTAACTATTATGTAACATCACTATTTCATGTTTTTGAAATGATTTTACAGTATCTAGTTCTAAACTTAATACCTCATCAAGAGTATAACTATCAAATAACATAGATAAGGCTACTCTTCGTGGCTCTTTTATTGCTTTTGCCCCACCTAAGAGTTTGATAGATTTAAAATAATATTTTCGTTCATCTCCTACAAAAATTTCACCTCCCCAAAGCGTTCCACCATCACCATATCCTGTTCCATCAAAAGAGAAACCTAAGTACTCTTTTTTGCCTAAACCATATTCTGCTTTTGTAGCATAAATGTGTGATAAATGGTGTTGAACATCAACTAACTTACAATTTTGTTGTTTTGCCCACTTTGTTGTTTCATAGTTTGGATGTTTATCATGAACTATAATATCTGGTTCAAAATCATAAAACTTTTTAAAAGTATCAATTGTTCTTTTAAAATATTCGAAAGCCACTATCGAATCCAAGTCCCCTATATAAGGACTCACAATAATCGTATTATCAAAAGCAATAGATATAGTATTTTTGGCATTTGCCCCAACTGCCAAGATATTTTGTGATATATTATTTTTGAGTTTGATAACTTTTGGACTATATCCACGACCTGCTCTTAAAATCTGTATATTATTATCTACTATTTGAACAACACTATCATCAACCGCATTTTCAATATCTCGGTTAAAATCTATAATATAATCTATAAATGAAAGTTTTTTAATAATATTTTCTTTTGTGGTAATAATAGGTTCACCACCTAAATTTGCACTAGAAGCTACTATAGGATTTTCAAGATGCTCAAATAAGAGATAATGTAAAGGTGTATAAGCTAGAAAACACCCTACTCTATTTATATTTGGAGCAATATTTTCACTTATAACACTACTGTTTTCAATCTTATGACAAACTACTACTGGAGCCTCTTTTGAACTTATCACCGCTTTTTCTTTTTTAGTTAAATTTACTATTTTTTGTACTTGTTCAATATCTTTACACATTACTGCAAAAGGTTTAGAGGGACGATTTTTATACCCCCTAAGCCTTTTTATTACTACTTCATTTGAAGCATCACAAACTATATGAAATCCACCTATTCCTTTTATTGCAACTATTTTTCCATCTTTTATAAACTTTGCTGTTTGTGTGTATATCTCTTTGGGTATTGAAGATATAAGTTTTTCTTTTGAACTTAAAGTTATTTTTGGTCCACAATTATTACAAGAGATTGGTTGAGCATGATATCTTCTGTTTAGAGGATCTATATAATCTTCTTTACAGGAATCACACATTTCAAACCTCTGCATAGATGTATTTCTTCTATCATAGGGTACAGTTTTAATGATACTATATCGAGGACCACAATTTGTACAGTTTGTGGCAAAATAGTTTTCATATTTACCATCTCTTTTTATATCTTCTAAACACTCAATACACACTTTTACATCAGAAGATACTAGAGTTGTTTTTTGAGTGTCATTTATAGTTTCAATTATTTTAAAATCTGTATTAGTATTGGTACCTATTTGTTTTTTTGAAAAATGGTCTATTCTAGCTAAGGGTGGTAATTCTAAATAAATTAACCTATCAAATTCTTCTATCTTTGAAATACAACCTTGAACCTCTACCGTTACGCCAGAGGAGTCATTGAAGACAAAACCACTTAAGGTAAGTTTTTTTGCTAGTTGATAAATAAAAGGACGAAAGCCAACACCTTGAACAATGCCAGTTATTTTATATAGATACCGAAACATATAACCCCAATTTTAATTTAATGTATACTACTAAATTTATCTTTAGTTATCTATTTATTAACATAATAAAATACTTTATCTCCATTGTTTCTATAACTCTAAATTAATTTGAAATTACAATTACTTCTTTTTTACTTAAAGCAAATATAATAATTATTATACATTTAAATGTATTCATTAAACTATCATATATGTATATTTAATATACAATTTTATTTAAAATATGCTAATTTTATAAGATTTATGTAAGTTTCAATATGAAATAATTACTACTTAAAAAAAGCACTACTAAAAGTACTACTAAATTTTAATTTAAAAGAAGAACTTAAATATGCAAATTCAAAACATAACTAAAGGCATAGATAAAAATTACAATAGCGATGAATAATGAAATATTAATTAGATGATACAATGATAACTTTATGTTTAGAGTACATAGTAATTATTAAAGATTATTATATGTGTTTATCGGTAAGTAGGTATACAAACAATTTATTTGTTTTCATTTCCAATCCCAGTAGACCTATTTACCAGTGAATATACAATTATTAAATGACAAAATATTAAGGAATAGAAATGACAAAATTAAGTTTAAGTGCATGTTTAGTACTTCTTGCAACACAAGCATTTAGTGCAGATTCAATTGAGGATGCTTTTAAAGAAGGAAAAGTAAGTGGTGCAGTTCAAGCATATAATTTTTCTAGACATATTGATGGTGGAAAAGATTATCAAATTTCTACTTTAAATCTAGATCTAAGTTATGAGACTGCAAGAATTAATGGATTTGGTGCTAAAGCTACATTCCAAGCATCATCATCACCTTGGGCAAGTGAAACTGCAAAAAATGCAAGATCTGGAGATATGTATGGTTCAGGTGCACAACTATCTGAAATGTACCTTTCATATGCTGCTGGAAATACAACTGCAAAAGCTGGTAGAATGTACTTTTGGTCTCCTGTACTTGGAGGAAGTGGTTCAAGACCAACAAAAGAGGCATTCCAGGGTATATCTCTTGTTAACACAGATTTAGATAATACGACTATAACTTTAGCATATATGAATAGAATGCAATCAAGAACAGACGGAAATGGTAATATTGGTAAATTTACTAAAACATTTACAGGTTGGGACGGTAGTGCATTAGAAGATGGTGCTTACACTATTGCATTAACAAACAAATCAATTAAAGACTTAACTCTTACAGCAGCATATCTTGATGCAGTTGATGCATATGAAACAGCATACCTTGAAGCTGATTATAAGTTCGATAATTTTGGTCTTGCTTCTCAATACTACTATAGTGAACAAGAAGGTCAAAATGATACAAATCTAATTGGACTACAAGCAACAACTTCTGTTAAGTCTATTGATTTACTTGCTGCATATGTAACTGTTGATGATGCAGATAGTGTTATTCCTGGTGCTGGAAATGGTGCTGATTTAGCTTATACATGGTCTGAAATTTTCTCTGACCAATACAGAGCAGATCAAGATTCTTATAAATTACAAGCTGTATATAATATTAATAAAGATGCAAATATCGGTATAAGTTACGTTAATGAAGATAACAAAGCTGCAAATGAAGAGTATGGATATACTGCACTAAAAGGAAGCTACAATTTAACAAAATCATTTAATATCTGGGCAGCATATGAAATAGGAAGTAAAGATGCTAAAAATGACGGAGCAAGAATTAAACTAAATTATACATTCTAATTTAAATAATATTTTATATAAAAAAGACATTTTAGTCTTTTTTATATATTACCTAATCATCAAAAGCGATAGATTTACTAAAATGAGGATTACTAAGTTGAAATTTACTTAATATTCTACTATAAAGAATACTGTTTTCAAACATATCGCCCATCATTACAAAGTTATTTATTTTGAATTTTGTTTTTAATTGATTTAATGTTGAGATAACCATATCCCCATACGCTTCAAACACGGAATATGCTAAATAGTGAGTATCTACATCTGCTAGTTTAAAACTAATTACAGAACCAATAAGAGAACTATAATCAAATCCTCCATCTTTAAAATTCATATCGATTTTTAACCCACCGTTTCCATGAAATTCAAAAGACTTATCACTTAAACTTTCAAAGTTTTTTTCATCCAACTCCAAAATAGAACACAATGTTCCATAAATATCATAATCATTTGATTTTAAGTTTTCTATTATTAGTGGATACTTATTAGCAAAATTTGCTAGTAACTTTCCCCTTACCTCATCATTTGACATCTCTTCTAAAACGTTTTTTAAATTAAACTCATCAAACGTAATTACTTTTTTACTAGCCACTTCATTAAGAACTAAAAATGATATTCCATTTGTGGCACTCATATTTGCACCTATTGCATTTTTAGGATTAATAGTTTCTTGTACTATATTTAAAAATCTATTTACAACTTGATCCTTATCTAAATCTTCTAGTTTTTTTGAAAATTTGTTATCTCTGATGATTGAAGTATTTTTTTGTACCACAACCACTTTTGATGGGGTTAAGTCATTAAAAAAGATATATGAAAGTTCACTATCTTTAGCATTAATTGCAGCTAGTGTACTTTTCATATTATATGTTGATTTTATGTTGATAAATTTTTTACCTGTTAGCTCTTTTAACTCTTCATCTTTTATTGTTACTTTAATAGTTGGTTTTTCTATAGAAAAAAGTGCTCTGTATTCATCTTTTGTGATAATAAATAGATCATTTACTTTCGATGGATCTACTAATAAAAGAGTAGAACCCTCACTAAAATTTGGAGTAAAAGTGTTGTAGTCTACTGTATTTTCTTGTGGTAGATTATTATAATGATTACATTGCAGGTTATCATCTAAATAGCTCTGACTACTTGGATCTTGTAATTTTCCTAAACATCTTGAACATAAAGATATCTCATAATTTTCTGATTTAAATTCAGATTTTTTAATCTCAACATCATCAGTATTAGTAGAGATTTCACCTAAAAATAATGAATGAGGTAAGTACTTTGATGTTAAATCACTAAAAGAGCTAAGTGCTTTTTCATCTTTTTCATCAATTGTTAAAGTTATCTCATTTTTATTTTGTTCTATAGATGCATTTAATGCTGACTCATCTATCATATTTTGTAAAAAACCTGCAAAATATTGGTTATTACTGTTATATTGTATTTTTTGTACTATTGCCATTTTTATTTTTCCTCAAATCTTTGAGCAGTTGGATTAGAATATCTATCAATAATTGTATCCAATGTTACTTCCTTCTCATTTCTAGTATACTTGATACCAGCTCTATCTAACTCTGATAATCCAGCATTTACTAAATTTAAAAAATTATCTCTCATTTTCTGAGTCAATCCAACTACTACTGTCTCAATATCCTCGGGAACTATTCCTACGATATTTACCTCTGCCATTGTTTCAAGTAGAGAACAAATCTCAAGCATCTCAATGATTTCTACTTCATGTGCTGTTTGTTTATAACTACCAAGTCCTAAGAGCTCTTCAGATGGTAGGTTATAAATAGAACCCACCTCATCATCCATAGTAATCGTATCTAATATGATAACTTTATCATACTCTTGATAGTATACCATCAGTTGAAATCCCAAAACTCCACCATCTACCATTGTTACATCATTGTTATCAAATGTATAATTTTCTTCTATATATTTAGCAGCATATACCCCAACACCCTCGTCTTGGTATATTACTGTTCCAGCTCCAACTATTGCAGTTCTCAAAATAATTCCTTTAAATAATTTAAATGAATTAACTTTTAGTTAGTTAACTCATTCAAAGTATTTTAGTTTACAAAAGAAAGTCAAACAATTGACTTTCTTCTCACTAAGATAAAAATAATTAAGCTGTTAGCTTTTTTATCATTCGAATAAAGAGAGCTAAGTCATTAGCTCTCTTTATTCTCTTCCTTTACATACTTAGATCCACCAACAACTATAGAGATATCAGCTTCTTTCCAGAAAATTGTTCTCCATACTTGATAATAAATATGAAACATAACCCATGCAATTATATAATACATAGATTCGTGATGTGCATATCTAACATCTACATTTGTTCCACCTGTTACATATAAAGTCCAGTCAGTCATAAGATGGAGCATAGAAGGCCACCATTCTCCTATTGAACTCATACCTGAAGCTAAACCATGTACATATAACTGTAATCCTGTTAATAACATCCATGCTAATAATAGATGAAAAATTGTAAAAAATACAATATTAAAACTATCAGAATGAGAACTATCAAATTTCTTTCTTCTATTAAATGTGATTAAATTTAATAATACTTCAAAAAATTCTTTTAAATTTGCACCATTTGGGATAAGTTTTTTATATGGTTTTTCAAATCTTGAGAAAAAATATAAATAACCAACAACAACACTACTTACATCAAAAATAATAGCAGCAATAAAATGTACCCATCTATTCCATGCCATAACATATTTATCTACAGCTGGATCTGCTATAAAACTTTGGTAATAGGGATGACCAATATAAAGACCCGTTACCACAGCAGCTACCATACAAATTGCAACCACCCAGTGGTTGATTCGCATCGCTGCTGTCATCCTTTCTATTTTTTTATAACTCATAATGTGTCCTTTCTTTTAAACAGCACAAGATGTGTTTACTTTAAAACTACTAAGTTCTCTACCTTTTGTATCTACAATATGTACAGCACAAGCAATACATGGATCAAATGAGTGTACTGTTCTTAATATCTCAAGAGGTTGTTCAGGATCTGCTACTTTTGTACCAACTAAAGATGATTCATAAGCACCAAGTCTTCCTTTATAGTCTCTTGGTGCTGCATTCCATGTAGATGGAACAACTGCTTGATAATTTTCTATTTTTCCATCTTTGATTACTACCCAGTGACCCAATCCACCACGTGGAGCTTCAGCCATACCAAAACCTTTTGCATCTTTTGATACTGTATCAAAATCAAACTCAGTCCATGTACTTAAATCACCATTTGCAACATTTGCAGCTAACTCATCAACCCATTCCATCATCACATCACCCATAAGTTCTGTCTCAATTGCACGAGCTGCTGTTCTACCTACTGTTGAGAAAATAACACTCGCAGGTGCTGCTTTTCCTAAACCTAAAGTTTTTCCTAATTGTCCTAAAAATTTTGTAGCATATTTTGTTATTCTTTCATCACCGCCAGCAATACCAACAGCAATTCTTGCAAGTGGACCTACTTCCATTCGTGTATCATCATATAGTGGTGACTTAATCCAAGAATACTTCTCTTCTGTTTTTAAATACGAATACCCATCAGCTTTTTTCTCTAATCCAGTATATTTAGGAATTGTCTCACCAACATAAGGATGTAAACCTTTGTCATCTTTCCCTTCATACCAAGCATGAGATACATCTTCAGTAATTTTTGTTTGGTCTAACGGATGTAATTTACTTAAATCTCCATTTAAAACTACACCTTTAGGAAATAATAATTCAGAGTTGTAAAAACCATTATCATTTAATCTAAAATCACCAAAACTCATATAGTTTTTAAGACCAGCTCCTGTACCATCTAAAGCTTCATCTGCATAAACAGTACCTGCCATAAGTACATCTACTAAATAAGCATTTTTGATGAAATTATTTGTTTTATTTAAGAGTGATTTAAATTGCGCAATCCTTGCAGGATTTTTGATATCTTGAACACAAGTAACACCACCAACAACTAATGATTGTGGATGTGGCATTTTACCACCAAAGATTGCCATCATCTTTGACATATCTCTTTGCATATCAAGAGCTTGAAGGTAATGAGCAACTGCAATTAAATTTTGTTCAGGAGATAATTTATAATGTTTATTTCCCCAATAAGCATTTGAGAATATTCCAAGTCTTCCTTGTTTTACAAACTTACCAACTCTTTCTTGGATAGTTCGAAGGTCTCCTTCACCTGCTCCATGTGGAGTATCAGTCCATTTAAGAGCTTCAGCAGCCGCTAGTTTTGGATCTGCCTTAAGTGCACTGGTGATATCAACCCAGTCTAAAGCATGCAGATGATAAAAATGTACAACATGATCATGAAGATATAGAGCACCCTGAATTAAGTTTCTTACTAATCTAGCATTTTTAGGAATATCTACATTAAAAGCGTGTTCAACTGCTTCAATACTTCTTTGGTAATGAGTACCAGTACAAACACCACAAATTCTCATAGCTAATAGTCCAGCATCTCTTGGATCTCTACCTTTTAAAATAGTTTCAATCCCTCTAAACATTGTAGAACTTGCATAAGCATCTGTAATTACGTTGTTTTCATCAATCACGGCTTCTATTCTTAAATGTCCCTCAATTCTTGTGATTGGATCTACTATAATATGTTTCTTACTCATTTTCTTCCCCTTTTTTACCTGCAATTACACTTCCAACTGCATGAATTCCTATTCCTATACCAGCTGCTGTTATTAATCCTATACCAAACTCATCTACAGTTTTTTCTACTCCACCTGTTGGTGCTTTAAAATGTGTATCTGCCATTGGTCTTTCTTGTGCGAACTTATCCCAGAATTGTGGTTCAGAACATCCAATACAACCATGTCCAGCTCCAATAGGCCAGTTTGTTCCACTATTATATTTCACTATTGAACAGTTATTAAATGTCATAGGTCCTTTACAACCCATCTTGTATAAACAGAAATTGTTTTCTGCACCTTTATCACCCCATTCTTCTACAAATTCTCCAGCATCAAAATGAGCTCTTCTTTCACAGTTATCATGAATTCTATAACCAAATGCAAATTTTGGTCTATTTAAGTGATCTAGTTCAGGCACTTGTCCTGTTAAAACATAATGTAAAATTGTTCCAGTGATGTTTGCAGGATTTGCAGGACAAGCAGGAATATTAATAATAGGCTTATTTTTAATAACATCTTGTACACCAACAGCATTTGTTGGATTTGGAGCAGCAGCAGGAACTCCACCAAAAGTAGCACAAGTACCAACAGCAACAACTGCAGCACTATCTTTTGCTACTCTTTTTAAGTGTTCTTCAAATGTTTCTGCATGTGCACCAATAGTACCATACATACCATTCATTCCTAAAGGAATAGACCCCTCAACAACACAAAGATACTTCCCTTTAAATGTATGTATCGCTTCATCCAAATGCTCATCAGCAGCATGCCCCGCTGCAGCCATAAGAGTTTCATTGAATTCTAAAGAGATAGTTTCTAAAATTAACTCATCAATTGTAGGTGCATCACTTCTTAAAATTGCTTCAGAGTTACCTGCACAATCTTGCAGTTCGATCCAAATTACTGGAACTCTGTTCATAAGTTCTGCTGCTTTTACTATTGAAGGTGTAAATGCTGGAGGCAACATTAGCATAGCACAGGCTGCACTTGCCCATTTCATAAAATCTCTTCTTGTTAAACCTTCAGCATCTAAAACATCTTCAATTGAGACTTTATTTGCTACTGGTGTGTTTTCAAGTTCTGTTAACCTAATAGTCATCTCTTTCATAAGTTTATCATAATATGCATCACCACGATTAGTATTGACTTTTGAACCTTTTGCACTAAACATAGTTGCCAAGGCTTCTCTTCTATCTGTCATAAGTAGTCCTTTTTAATTTTTTTATTCATTAAAGTAAATGAACAGTCATTCATTATTCTAATATTAAGAAGTTTCTTCTTTATATCGTCTTAAAAGAAATACTTATAATTATACTGTTTTAAATTGAGATTATTTGAATTAGAAACTGAAGTTATAAAAGATATAAGTCAAATTTATTAACTTATATTTTTAGTGAGTAGTACAAACGGAACAAACATCAAAAGATTTAAAAACAATTTCCGCAATCTTTTCATCACTTAATCCTATCATCGCTTTTTGAGATATCCCTTGATTAGCCCTTGTACCATTAGAAAGATTCCATTGTGTAGGAGTAATAATGTCGTATTTTTTTATAATTCCATTTTCTAAATTTACTTTATGGATCAAAGATCCACGGGCAGCTTCAACTGCAGAAGACCCAGAAGATGTTATTTTAGAGATACTTATTTTTGGTTTTATATACGATGGTTCATCTAAATTTATTTGACTTATTAACTCTTTTGAGTGTTTTAACAATTGTGGTATTTCATAAACACGTGCTACTATTCTACTCACTAAACTATCCTCATATTTATTATGAGAATCTTTTATTAAAGGGTTTTTATTGAGAATTGCACGACTTAAAGGTCCCACTTCAAAATATTTATCCTTAAAAGTAACATTTTTAGCATATGAGTTTAAAGATGAAAATTCTTCAATGTCATCTATAGTAATATTAGTAAATCTTCTCGTTTTTAATGATTTTCCTTTTGTAAAATAGCTATTTTCTCCAAATGCAATAAACCTATCATAGCTCTTTCCCAGATGTTCCCAGTCATTTTTAATTATATCATTTAAGATTTGAGATAAATCACCTTGTTTATTAAATAACTCATCGATATTCTCACACTCTATAATATCTTTTCCATCAATTTTTATAAGATTCTCCTCAAAAAACTTATGTGTTTCATCTATAAATTGTTCTACTTTTATTAAATCTGTATGAGTGATATCACTCACAACTCCACCCACAACAGCATAAGAATTATGAGGATATTGTCCACCTATTACTGCAATTGCTTTTGACATAAGTTGTGATGGATAAGCAGCTTTAATTACTGCTTGTTTATAACCAAATAAAGGTAATACAGTAAAATAAAACCATTTAAAATGGTTTTGAATAAGTTCAAAATTTAGAGTTAGTTCTCTTATTATTTTAGCTTTATTTGAAACTTTTAAATCTTCATAACAATCTTCAAGTGCTTGCACAGTAGCAATAAGATGAGCATGACCACAGATTCCGCATACTCGAGGATTGATAACTAAAGCATCAAAAGCATTTTTACCCTCAAGAATTTTTTCTATACTTCTAGTTTGTAAAAACTCAATATCGACAAAATCTATCTTCTTATCTTTGAAACTAAAATGTAGCTTTGCTTCACCTTCTATTTTTTCTATTAATTTAATCATCAAATATATCTTTCTCTAATCGATTTATCTTAAATGCTTTTGTCACACCTGCAAGGGTAAGGTATGTTCTTTTTGCAATGCCAAATGGAAGATTAGCAGGTATCCCCATGTTCTTTTTTGTTTTGTATAAATTACTTTTAGGAAAGGTTGGTTCAGTACATCCCATACATGGTTGCCCTGCTCTTGTTTTTGAGTTTACTTCGTTCCATAAAATTTTATTGCAACTTCCATGCGTAAAAGGAGCTTGACAACCGTGATCATAAAACATACAACCCTCTTTTTTTCCAAACTGGTGATTGTCAACTTTATATTCAAAATATTCATTTCTTGTACAGCCGTTATGTATGGTATAGGCAAAATACTCTTTTGGTCGCAAGTACTCATCAAGTTTTAAAGCTATCTCATTTTTTATAGCATACAAAGTATTCACCAAAAGTTCTGGGTGAATTGGACAACCTGAGATACTTATCGTTTTATTTTTTATTTTTCTAAATGTATCCACTTCAAGAGTTTGATCAAAATGTAAACCTGAAATATTTTCATATTCACTATCTCTAAAAATTCCTCCAAAAGTAGCACAAGTACCTACGGTAATAATCTTACTAACTACTTTTGAATAATCATTGATGATACTAAAAAGTTTTTTATCTGCTTTTTCTATTTCTGGGGAAAGTGAACCTTCAATAAGTAAAACATCACAGTCTATCGTAAATGATACAATATCTTCTAATGTATATTTTGATTCTAAAATAGGATGATAAATAAATTCGAAATTATCTAAAAACTGCTCTAGATTTGGATAGTTTAAAAAAGAATGAGTATTACCATTACAAGCTAGTCCCGTAATCCATAACACTTTTACTTTTTTTTTCATAAAATTTTATACGCTTAATGCTTTATATATATTATATGATATATCAGTTATATACTCATCTAATGCTTTAGGTAATATATCTTCACCTTTTAAAAACACCATTCCTCCAAGATATCCCATAAAAAGTCCAAATGCACTAAAAAAATCTTGATCCCTTAAATCTCCAACTGCTACACCCTCTTCAAAATAAATCATTATCTCAGTGACAAATTCATTAACACAAATCATACCTTCACAACCATCTTTAAAAACTTCTCTATTTGATAAATATATTCTTAAAAAATAGTCAATCATCTCAGGTCGAGCAAGTGCAATTTTAAAATAAATCTCTACTATTTTTCTTGTTTTTTCTTCTGTCGATATATCTTGCTCATTTATTTTTTTTAATTCTTTTCCCAAATAAATAGATATAAATTTTATAATCTCTTTTGCCAGCATATCTTTTGACTTAAAATAGTTATACATATTACCAACACTCATCTTAAGTGCTTTGGCAATATCAGGAATAGTTGTATTATAAAAACCCTTTGATGCAAATAGTTCTAATGAGCACTCAATAATATCATTCTTTTTTTGTTCTTTTTTATCTAACAAGATTTTTCCTATTAATGTTTAATATTTAAGTATACTGTATATTTCTTTACTCTATCGTTATAGCTGATATTTATGTTTATATCTTTTTAGCATTGATTCATTTCCAATGAGACCACCTTGATGAATATACAAATAATTATACTTTTCATCATAATTATAAAGTAACGTATCCCAGCCAATAGGATCATATAATAAATCAAACTCTATATTTGTCTGAAATTTTAATTCATCCCATAGTAGATAATTTTCTTTATATAATTTTCCAAAATGATATTTCTTTTTTCTTTGTAAAATTGTGGGATGATACTCTTCTTTTTTTTCAAGCTCAAAAAATTGTTTTTTTAGATATGTTTCATCACCCACACAGGCACAAGTTAAAACCTCGAGGCTTAAGTACTTTTGCAAAAAAAGTGCTGTAGTTCCAGTTCCACTAGGAAGAAATATTTTTATATTCTCTATCTTATTACTAGATATATACTCAGTAATCTCATCAGATAGTATTTTCAGCCCAAAACTTGCTTCCTCTAAAGCACCACCCTCTTGTATAAAAAGTAATTTTTCATCTTCTTCTATATCGTGTTTTGAGAAATTTTCTTTAACTATTAATTCCATACCATTTTCTAAAGCATATTTATAATTACCTTGAGGATTCTCTTCTAAATATTGTGGAATATGAGTAACATAATAAACAAATTTCCATTTTTTTAGTTTACATAATACAGATAAACTATACATAGCATTTGATTGATTTGATCCATGACTGATAAGTGTAGTGACTTGAGGGAAATCTGTTTCTAAAAAATAAAAGAATTTTCTTGCTTTATTTCCAGAGAAATCTTTGTGAATCAAATCATCTCTTTTTATAAAAAAAGATTTTTTTTGAAAGTTCACTTGCTCAATTGGGGATTTTTTTATATTTATCATATTATTTATATGCATAAAAAAAGGCAAGTACCAAAAGATACTTGCCTTTTATATCTACAAATTAAAGAATTATTTTCTAAGTTCTTTAATTTTTGCAGCTTTACCTTTAAGCTCTCTTAAGTAATGTAACTTAGCTCTTCTTACTCTACCTCTTCTTAATACTTCAATAGATTTTAAACTATCAGAATATAATGGGAAAATTCTTTCAACACCAACA
>Ga0193958_1000302_pt1 | contig 19562 bp, 18 predicted proteins | sample FB_1_MG_FD_140320 | JGI IMG/M metagenome (GOLD analysis project Ga0193958, IMG submission 140320) | Microbial mat bacterial communities from the Broadkill River, Lewes, Delaware, United States - FB_1_MG | ecosystem: Environmental > Aquatic > Freshwater > River > Microbial mats | place: USA...
ACGAAACGCATTAAAGTAAAACTAAAAGGCCTGACTCCGGTAGAGTACCGAAATCAGGCCTTATCAGCAGCTTAACAAAAAGTGTCCAACTTTATGGGGTCACTTCACTTTTGGCTGCTTTTTTCGTTTTTTCATCAAAGTTCTGCTGAGATCGGTCGATACCATTATGACCAACGTTATTACTGGGTAGTTGCTTCTGTACCGCTATACTTAAACTACATATACCTTCTTCATTGATTCTGGGTTTCTATGCTGCAATACACCGTCTATGCTGATTTGAACTGCCCTTTCTGCTACGCCTTACACGAGCAGTTAAGTCAATTTGGCCTATTGCAGCAGGTTGATTGGCGCTTAGTTGAGCATGCCCCTGAAATTGCGATCTATAACAAAACCTCTGAGAGCCAGGCTGAACTTGCCAGTGAGGTGTTTGTTGTCCGTAGCCGAGTACCCAATATTGATGTGGCGCTACCGAAACAGCGAAGCGATAGTCGCTTTGCTAGCCTCTGCGTCATTCAAGCGGCTGAACAGGATCTAGAAAAATCGATCGAGTTACGTCGCTTACTCTACAGGGCGCTATGGGTAGACGGATTAGATATCGCCGATGTATCCGTTATATATGACTGCCTTATCGAAGCTGGGCTTCCTGCTGAAGTCACTATTGAAGAGGCGCAAGAGGATATTCTGACCTATTGGCAGGAAAGCTGGGAGCATGGCAACTTCAATCTACGTATCCCCGTCATCTGCTGTGCTGATGGCCGTACCTCCCTTGGTTTACCCAGCCCTACAGACCTGAAGGCTTTTTTCAAAGGTGAAGAGATAAGCGCCCAAGAAGTTAGCCGGGAAAGCTGTCCACGGGCACTAAAACAAACCATCGCAATCTATTGTGATCATAGTATTGAAAATATCTGGCCGGTCATTGCCACCTTACGAAATGAATACAATATTCTTCTGCCTTCAAATTTAGGCGAGCTAAAAACATTGCTACATGAAGATCCACCAGCACTCTTGCTCTTAAGTACCGAGCAGCAATGGAATGAGATGTTTGCACTCTGTCGTGACACCATTAGCAATAAAGAGGAGCTACCGCTCCCTATCGCGTTCATCAACCAAGAGGTCGATGACCGCCTTGAACTGGAAGCTTACAACGCTGGTGCCGCTGACTTTTTAACCTTGAACCGAGCACCCGCTGTCTTACAATCTCGCATTCAGATTTTGATGCAGATGAAGCAGTCACAAGATCAGCTAGCTCGCTCAGCCCGTATTGATGGCTTAACTCAGGTAAACAACAGAAGAGAGTTCGAACGTAGCATAGAAACCGAATGGCGACGTGCCCAGCGTTCCAAACGCAGTTTAGTCCTCATTATGCTCGATATTGACCACTTCAAAGCTTTCAACGATCATTACGGCCACTTAGCTGGGGATGGCTGTTTACGTACAGTCGCGCAAACGATAAAAGGTACGGTGCAACGCGCAGAAGACAGTGTTTGCCGCTATGGAGGCGAAGAGTTCGCTGTACTGCTGCCAGAAAGTGACCTTAAGGGCGCAGAGCAACTGGCGGAAAAGATCAGAGCCAATATTGAAGGCTTACAGATAAAGCATGAAAAGTCAGCCACGGCACCGATCGTAACGGTCAGCTTAGGCATCGCAAGTTACAGCCCTTCTGATGAGCTTGATCCAAACGAACTCATCGAACAAGCAGACCAAGCTCTGTATAAAGCCAAGCATCAAGGGCGAAATCAGGTCTGTTAATTAGCCTTCATCATCGCCCCTTATTGTTCTCGACCTACAGCGCAGGCATAGAGATAAATCCCGGTAGCGCCTTGATACGCGTTATCCAAGCGCGAATGTTCGGATAACTATCGAGAGAAACACCCCCTTCGTGAGATAAACCGATATAAGGCATCACCGCGCAATCAGCGATCGTTGGTTGATCTAGCGCTAACCATTGATGTTGAGATAAGTGTGTTTCGATAATCGGCAGAATGCTGTTCGCCGTGGCAATAGCGTTGACCTTATCCAACTCAAACCCAAACTTATCAACCAAACGTGCGGCACCCGGCCCATGCTGAATCTCGTTAGCGGCCGTCGATAGCCATTGCATGATCTCCCCTTGCTGCTCAGCCGACTGAGGATACCAACAGTCATCCGCATATTTCCGAGCCAGATACACCAAAATTGCTTGGGAGTCCCGCAGTTCTGTGGCGCCATCGCTAAGTACAGGTAACTGTCCCAAAGGATTGATCGCAATAACCGGATCTTGCTTATGTTCACCCGCCATAAAATCGACAGGAATAAGCTCTAACTCAATACCCGCTAGGGCAGCAAATAAGCGCACTTTGTAACAGTTACCTGATACCTCTAGGTCATACAGTTTCATTGTTTATTTCCTTCGGTTAAATTAATTTTATCTAGCCATTCCTGCTCGCTAAAACGCGGGGTTAAATGTTGTGGGCAGTTCCAATCAAACGCTTCCAGATCGATCTGAACGATCGACTCCACCTTCTTTTGAGCCACATCTTTGCCAAATACTCCCTGTAACTGCTCAGGAAGGTCTGTTAATAGATAGAATTTAGCTTTCCCCAACAGCTTCATGCGCCTTTTATTTGGGTAATCCACTAGAAAAAGAGAGACATTTTCCTGATGCGAGATATTGCCTAAACTTTGATATTGCCTGTTCCCTACATAGTTAGCGAAAGCAAGTCTTGTCTCTGAAAGAATCCTGAGAAAACCGGGTTCCCCTCCTCTATGCTGAATATAGGGCCAACCACTTTCAGAAATGGTTGCTAAATAAAAGCTATCTCGCTGCCCAATAAAATGCCGCTCCCTTTCACCGAGACGATCAAAATCGGGTAATCGTTGACGTAGCGATTGCATAGTTTCAAAACTTCCAAATTTACGCTGTGCTGCTTCAACAGCCGGAGTGAACGTCAATTCACTAAAACGGTGTGCCATAACCTTGCCTCAGAATTCATCGGTCATTGGATTATGTATTAATCATTAAACGCAACAAATACCAAAACATGGGTTTAAATAATGCATTATTCGCATTAATCTGTAGCTATGAATAAACTCAAAGCGATGGCAATTTTTGTCAAAATAGTAGATTCGGGTAGCTTGAATAGCGCAGCCGAGAAGCTATCTCTGTCTCAATCTTCAGTAGTACGCGCGCTAGCCGCTTTAGAAAAGGAGCTTGGGGTTCAGCTACTCTATCGAACAACCCGGCGTTTAACCTTGACCGAAGAGGGCCGGGATTATTGTCAGCGCTGCCGCCAGATTTTGCTGGAGGTTGAAGACGCAGAAAACGCGCTAACCCAACGACAAATGACACCCAGCGGGAAAATTCGCATCACCGCACCCATCACCTTTGGCCGATTACATTTAGGTCCCGTGATTCAGGAATTTCTCCTCGCGTTTCCAGAAACAGAAGTAGAGCTATTATTGCTAGATCGTGTCGTTGATCTAATAGAAGAAGGGATGGACATTGCACTTCGTATCGGGGCACTTCCCGATTCAACCCTAATCGCCAAGCCTATAGGCAGTGTGCAATATAAAGTATGTGCGAGCCCTGAATATATCGAGCAAGAAGGCATCCCCCAATCGCCAACTGAGCTCTATCAGCATCAATGCATCCGTTTAACCGCACTTAAATCACATGCAACTTGGTCTTTTAAAGAAACCGGTAAAATACACAAAATTAGTGTTTCAGGAAGTTTCAAAACAAATCATATTGAAGCGGCATTAGATGCATGCACGCAAGGGCTTGGTTACGGGCAGTTCTTAAGCTATCAAGTCGATAAGATGATAAGTGACGGGCGATTAGTAAGCGTTCTAGATGCATTTGAAACAACACCATCGCCAGTCAACTTAGTATACCCCTACTCTCGCTTGCTCTCTTCGCGAAGTCGGCACTTTATAGAGTGGGCAGCGCCACGGTTAAGCGCACGCTTAAACGCTAATAAGTCTTAGCTATTGATACTCAGCTAATGGAGGAAAGCGGGCAATTAAGCCTTCACGCCCTAACTTCTCCATCAACGCCATATTACGCTCAGGAATCTCTTCGGGTGTTTTATAATGAACTAAAACACGGCTCATCTGCCCTTCCCTAATAATATGGATCGTTGGAAACGGGGCTCGATTTGTCCAATTACTAATATCATCAGCCGCTACGCCCGCGAAACAGTACTGCGGATGAAAGCTCGCCAGTTGAAACACTCCTTCTAATCCCGCTTCCTCTAGAGCATCTTGACACCTATCCAGCAGATCAAGAAAGCTATCAAACGTCACCGCCATTTCCGTAAAGCTGACTAAGCTGGTTGATAAGGCCGTTTCTTCACTGCTTTGTATCCTCTGCAGCTCCGCCAAAAAGTCTTGCACCGCACCATCAAGGCTATCGCTATGGGATACGGCGTACCGGATCGTATCATTACGTACTTCAGGCGCTGCGAAAGGGCACAAATTTAAACCAACAACCAAAGCTTCAACCCATTGCTGAGTCAACACAGGCGCTTGTTCAGGGGGAAATACAAATTTATATTTATTCATACAGCGCATACTACCTCAGCCTCTCGGCTGGAGATACTGATGCATGTTAAGATATTGCCAGTTTTGAAAAAGCAGCCTTAGTATTTATCTGTTGGTTGTTAAACACCACTTTCTAGGACGACATAGTGCCGATAAAAGCAGCCCTAACCGAACAGAGCTTTGATACTCGCTGGTTATCACTTAGGCGACCATTCCAACAAGCGGTACCCAAAGCATGGCGTTCTTGGCTTACCGATAGTGGCTCTTTAACGCAACGGCTAGTAAAACTAAGTCACGGTGATTTTCGGGTAGAGGTCGTACGCCAAGGGTGGTTCAGGCCTACAAGATCTGAAGCCAACGCGCTAAATATGTGTCATCGACAGTTTGCTCTCGTACGTGAAGTCCAGCTAATAGGACAGGGGCAGGCTTGGGTTTATGCGCGCTCAATCATCCCTGCAAAGACCTTAACTGGGTCACAAAGGCAACTACGCATGCTGGGCAATCGCTCTTTAGGTAGTCTCTTATTTACCGACAAGACAATGCGTAGAGATCCATTACAAGTCAGCCAATTACGTTTGCTCGATAAGCAACAGGTATGGGCACGACGGTCCGTCTTTTATCTATCTAATAAACCCCTTCTTGTCTCTGAGGTTTTCCTGCCACAGCTTCTAAAGGTAAACTAATAGGAACTTCGTTTTATAAGCAAATAACGTAGATCCAATATATGTCATCTGATACGCAACGCTCGCCACTTAGCAAGGCTGAAAAATTAAACGCATTTGGTAAGCTAATGCGAGTTGAGAAGCCAATTGGCACCTATCTCTTACTCTGGCCAACCTACTGGGCCCTTTGGATCGCATCTGAAGGCGTACCTTCATATGATATTCTGATAATTTTCACGTTAGGTGTCTTCCTAACCCGCTCGGCTGGCTGCGTTATTAATGATTTCGCCGACCGTAAAATTGATGGCCACGTAAAACGAACTGCAGCGCGACCAATACCTGCGGGTTTAGTCACTGCTAAAGAAGCTTTAATCCTATTTGCCTGCTTAATGCTTGGGGCTTTCATATTGGTACTTTTTACCAATCAGCTGACCATTCTTCTCTCCGCAGGAGGACTTGTTTTAGCGGCAAGCTACCCTTTCATGAAACGCTATACACACCTGCCCCAAGTCGCCCTTGGTGCGGCCTTTGCCTGGTCAATTCCCATGGCTTTCTCTGCCGTGAATGAAACGGTACCGGCCTATACATGGTTAATCTATATCGCAACGGTTCTCTGGACTGTCGCATACGACACCATGTATGCAATGGTTGATCGTGATGATGACCTTCGTATTGGTGTTAAATCGGCAGCAATACTCTTTGGCGATGCCGATAAAGTCATTATTGGCATTCTACAAGTTACCACCCTCATCACCCTTGCAATGGTAGGCACTCACGCAGACTTAAACTGGCCTTATTATCTTGGTTTAGTGGCTGCGGGCCTTTTATTTATCTATCAACAAGTGCTCATTAAAGAGCGAGATCGCGACGCATGTTTTAAAGCTTTTTTGAATAATCATTACGCAGGGCTATTAATATTTGTTGGGTTAGCGGCGCACTATTTTATAGAAAATTCAGGTCTTTTTTAGGCAATAACTTGCTAATTGCCGCACCCTGTCATATTTATGTAACACTATTGTCTTTTAATAGCCGCGTCGATAAATTGAACTAAGAAGGGCAATACACGATGTCTGCTTCCAAAAGCGTACTGATCGTTGATGATGAGGCGCCAATTCGCGAAATGATCGCCGTTGCACTAGAAATGGCAGGGTATAACTGCTTAGAAGCTGAAAATGCTAACGAAGCTCACGGCCTAATCGTTGATGATAAACCCGATATGGTTTTATTAGATTGGATGATGCCTGGTTCAAGCGGTATCGAATTTGCCCGCCGACTTAGAAAAGATGAAACCACCGCTGATATTCCTATCATCATGCTAACCGCAAAAGGTGATGAAGATAATAAAATCAAAGGCCTAGAAGCTGGCGTAGATGATTATATTACCAAACCATTTTCACCTCGTGAGCTGGTCGCACGTTTAAAAGCGGTACTACGTCGCACGACACCCAAAGGGATTGAAGAACCGGTATCCGTTGATGAACTAACATTGGATCCAATCTCCCATCGTGTTACGTCCGATCAAAATCCCATTGAACTTGGCCCTACCGAGTTTCGCCTACTACAGTTTTTCATGACACACCAAGATCGTGCCTACTCTCGAGGACAATTACTCGACATGGTCTGGGGTGGCAACGTCTATGTAGAGGAGCGAACTGTCGATGTACATATTCGACGTTTGCGTAAAGCACTTGGCGACCGCCATGATTATCTGGTACAAACAGTCCGCGGAACGGGATACCGTTTCTCCGCCAATGTTGCTTAACAACCCGTTTTAAATAAAGGATATCACATGCAAAGAAACCGCCACTCGATGTTAACCAGCCTTTTGCTGGTGAGTGGAGTATCTTTTACTGTCGGATTAATCCTTGGTTATCCTGGCTGGACCTTGGGCCTCGCCCTCTTTGGCTGGGGGTTGCTTCAAATTCGTCAATTCAATCAATTAATTGATTGGTTTCATGCACGCGATGAGCAAGCAGAACCTCCTGAAACGGGAGGCCACTGGGGCGAGCTATTTGATGAGCTATCCCGTTTACAACGTCGGCAAGCATCACGCGAGAGTTTATTACGTAATATTATCTCGCGCTTTCAGGACTCGACCGCAGCCCTTCAAGACGCCATTATCATTATCGATCGAAATAATAATTTAGAGTGGTGGAATGGATCAGCCAATCATCTACTTGGTCTAGATGACCAAGCCGATCGTGGCAAGCCGGTCATGAATTTACTCCGCGACCCTCGCTTTGTACGCTATTACAAGCGTGGACAATATACCGACCCCATTACCCTGCCATCCCCTGCCCATGAGGGTATGCAGATACAGTTTCAGATTACCCGATTTGGTGATGCCGACCGCCTACTAGTCGCCCGAGATGTGTCTCGCTTAATGCGTCTAGAACAGACCCGACAAGACTTCGTAGCAAATGCCTCGCATGAACTACGAACACCACTGACAGTCATTCGTGGTTACTTAGAAACCTTTCTAGATCAAGAGTTACCTCGCCCTCTTATTCGAGGCTTAGGTTCGATGCAACAGCAAGCACGACGTATGGAGAACCTTGTTTCAGATCTGTTGCTGCTATCGAGATTAGAGGCGAGCCATCAGATCTCTGATGAGCAACCTATCCAGATCCATAGTGTGATCCAACATATACTCGAAGGTGCCGAGCAACTAGGACGTGAGAAAGGTCATCAATTCAAATTGGATTTAGATCCAGAACACGATCTATCAGGCCAGGAGATAGAACTTCATAGTGCTTTTTCCAACCTAATTTACAACGCAGTTCGATACACTCCCGCTGAAGGCCTCATTAAAGTACGCTGGTGGGTTGATGAGCAAGGTGGGCACTTCTCAGTAAAAGATAATGGCCCTGGTATTGAATCCATTCACTTACCGCGATTAACAGAACGTTTCTATCGCATCGATGAAAGCCGATCATCTGCTAGCGGTGGCACTGGGCTTGGCTTAGCCATAGTCAAGCATGTATTAGCTCGCCATAGCGGCCAGTTAACTATCAAGAGTAAGGTGGGTAAAGGAAGTACGTTTGCCTGCCATTTCCCACTGGAAATTGTGACTCAACGCAGCACCGATGGCGACGACAGTGATCTGATCGATTCACAAGATACCCTGGCGCTTAACTCAACGACGAGTCAAAACAGTAATCAGGCTACTCATTGATCATCAAATAAGTAGCCTGAACTAAGATCAAAATTACTGCTCAATTCTCTTCTGATCTAAATCGATCTCTTCCGAAGCATGCGCTTCAACCCAGTAAATCGTGGCACCAACAACCGCTGCGGGCATTAGAATCAAGTTCAAAATTGGTACCATCATGCCTACTTGGATTAGACCGCCAAACCCTATTGAGGTTAAACGATCCGATTTCAGCATCAGCTTCATATTTTTAAAGCTAACTTTATTATTGTCCATGGGATAATCGCAATATTGGATCGCCATCATCCATGCACCAAACAAAAGCCATAAAAAAGGCGCGATGATATTAACCACAGGGATAAACGATAAAACCAATAGAAAAAGTAACCGCGGCAGATAATAGGCTAGCTTTGACAGTTCTCGACCGACAGCGCGAGGTATCAATGCAAGAACCGCTTGCCAACCTTCATCTGTAATCAAATCCCCTCGTAAACGCTTCTCAACCTTCTCTGAAAGGAATCCATTAAAGGGGGCGGCGATGATATTGGCGACTATAGAAAAGCCATAGTAAACGAATACAACCACCAGCAGCGCCATCAAGGGCCAAAGGACATAGTGTAGAAAAGAAAGCCACTCCCAATCAGGCAGAAACGCGCCGATCATATAATCGACCCAACCGCCAAAGTTACTAAACAGTAACCAAATAGCCCCAATAAACAGAACGATATTGGTTAGTAGAGGGACCAAAACAAATGGTCGAATCTCTGGATCTGGCAACATCTGCAACCCTCGCAGAAGATAGCCCGCGCCACGAATAGGATTTCCTTTCATAATGACCTTTAATGAATAATAAAATTAATTAAGCGAATGGCAACACCACCAATCATCATGGTAAGCCCGACACGATTGACATTAAACTCACGCTTAGTCATTAACATCGTCGGCTTCCAAAACTCCACTAGCGATTTGTAATCCTTTGTTCTACCGGCATAAATAGCCAAAGAAATTAAGAAAACCAACAAACCACCCCAAAATAAAAACTGTTCTAATATTGCTAGATACATCACATTCGCCTTTACTTATTGCCATCAGAGAGGAACCTGAACTATTTTTACCGGTCTCTTATGATAGTACTTAGGTATTTTTATTAAGAATGCTAGCCTACCAAAAAACAATGTTGTCGGCTGCCCTGCCTTGGTTATAAATGCAGCCGTTGGAGTAGTAAATGAAAGCGATACAGATCAGCCAGTTCGGTGACAACGATTCATTACTTTATACAGAGGTTGCCGAACCCGAGCTGAACCCGGGTGAAGTCTTAGTCAAAAATAGAGCCGCTGGCGTAAATCCCATCGATTGGAAAACCTGCGGCGGAGGTGGAGCATCTCCTTTCATCGGTGAATTACCTTTCATACCCGGCTGGGAGTTTGCAGGAACCATCGAAAAAGTGGCCGAGGATGTCAGTGATTTCTCGGTCGGTGACGAAGTCTTTGGCTTTATCCGTTTTCCTGAACGCGCAGGTTGTTTTGCCAGTTATGTCGCCGCACCTGCCGATCAAATTAGCCTACGCCCTCAAGATCTATCCATTGAGGCGGCAGCAGGACTGGGGCTAGCTGGACTCACCGCATGGCAAGCACTGTTTGACAAAGGTAATTTACAAGCCTCACAACAAGTTGTGGTTTTAGCTGGCGCTGGTGGCGTTGGCCATATTGCGATCCAATTAGCCAAATGGATGGGCGCGAAAGTCATTACAACCGCCTCCGCGAGTAACCATGATTATTTAACCTCGTTAGGCGCAGACGTCGTTATCGATTACCACACCCAAAATATCACTGATCACGTTAACAATGTTGATTTAGTCATCGATGGAATGGGTGGAGATATCGGTATAGACGCTTTACGCTGCGTCAAACCTGGAGGTCGGCTCGTAACGCTTCCCTCCGTCACAAAGGATGCTGTGATCGAAGCCGGTAAAATGATGAAGGTGAAAGTTGAGCCTATTCGTGTGGAACCGAATAGTGAACAATTAGATCGCTTAGCGGGGCTTTATGCCGATCGGAAGTTACTGCTCAATATCGCAGACACTTTTCCACTAAATCAGGTTGCTAAAGCGTTCGATGCCAGCAGAACCGGCAGAGTTAAAGGCAAACTGATTCTAACCATCGAATAACATCGAGTTGAGTGCGCTAAACATCCCCATTTAGCGTACTCAGATACATGCTAGAAGCTAAGGCCTTGAGACATATACATGGCTGTCACTTTATCCATACTATTAGTAATCTTCTCAGCTGAACGTGCAATCAGTGCCAACATCGCTTTATTGGAATCAGCATCAGATAAGCCTTTAAAACGCTTAAAATCACGTTGAATTTTGCTTAACTCACCTTTGATCTGGTCATTATTCAAATCACTACTTTCTAGTTCTGCGCGGTTCTGCTCAAATAGCTGTAGCGAGCTCATGAACGCTTCAGAATAGCGATCATTAAACCCCCATGCTCGCAGTGCATAATGGCTACTTACCCGTTGCGAAAGCATACGTACGAAACCCGCAGTGCTGATTAACTTACCAAAACGCGTATCGGTTCCTTCAACAATCTCCATAGTGACTGAGCTCCATAACTGAAGCAGCAGCTCTGTTTGCTGGCGAACCTGCTCTGCTTTAGCTTTGTCTGGCGTTTGCAGATACAAGGGCTTCACAACTTTCCACTGCTCCGTTGCTCTACGAATTGAGTCACGCATTGCATCAGTATTAGCATAGGCAACAATCTCAGTTTGAACGCTCTCATATTCTTTGATCGCGACACCCAGTTCTTGTTCTGCCTTTCGACCACGAACCGACAAACCGACCAATATATAGTTTTTAAGCATCTTTTGAGTCAGCATGCTTTGGTTGGATGCCAAATTGATAACCTGTTCTGTTGACGTTATCTCAGCAAATGCCCCACCGCTAATAAAAGCCAAACTTAGTGCAACCCATCGTAATATCCGCATCAAAAACTCCTTATATTAGACACAGGCTTCAGCTAAAAGATTATCAATCTGATCCAAAAGCTGATTCTCTGACCAAGGTTTGGTCAAGTAAGCAGAAACCCCCGCGTCTGTCGCTTCGTTGCGGTGTTTTTCTGTAGAACGTGATGTAATCATTATGACCGGAATATGCGCTGTTTCACTGCGGTTACGCACCACAGCAGAAAGTTCAACGCCACCCATTCTTGGCATCTCCATATCCGTTAACACTAAATCAGGTGCTTGTTTGCGAATCTGATTCAATGCATCGAGTCCATCAATAGCGGTCATGACCTCATAACCGGTATCTTTTAAAAGTGTCTCAAGGGATTTTCGGGCACTCACTGAGTCATCAACAATTAATAATCGAGGAAGCTCTAACTCACTCTCAATATCTAAGTGCATAGGCTGAGTCGAAATAGATGAGCGGTGATAGCGAATCCGCCCGGGTAGATCAACGATAGGGGCGGCTTCACCGTTGGCAAGAATCGTTAAGCCAGGTAAACCTGGCAGATCAGGCAAGTAATCACCCATCTGTTTAAACGCCAACTCTCTATGAGCAATGATCTCTTTCACTAAGACCGCAACGCGCTCCCCTTGGGCCATATTAACGATCAGAACAGGATGGATGGCACCCTCTTCGAAATAGTTATAGCCTCGTTCGTGCAGCAGCCCTTCAAGCGTATAGACAGGGTACTCTTCACCCTCGTGCGAGAAGGTTAAATCATCGTCTTCTGCTGTTAGCTGCCCATCAACAGAGATTAGACTCTGTTCAATGCCGTGCCCAGCCAAGGCAAAGATCTGTTTACCACAACGTACGAGAAGTGTACGAACCATAAGCGAACTTGATGGCATTGAAAGGTGCAACAACGTTCCCTCACGGGTACGCGATTCAATATCCAACGTACCCTGTAAACTGAGGATCTGTTGATACACCACATCCATGCCGATACCACGGCCAGAAAGCTGACTAATCTCACTTCGCGTCGAAAAGCCTGGAATCAGGATGAGTCGATGTATCTCATCTTCAGATAGTGCGAGACCGGGTTCAATAAGCTTTTTCTCTTCAGCAACGGCTAATACTCGTTGGGTATTAATGCCATCACCATCATCCTCACACTTCACATCGATCAATGAATCTTGCAGTGAGAAAGTCAGCGTAATCGTACCGACTTCAGGCTTACCACGCTGTTGACGTAATCGCCCTGTTTCAAGGCCATGATCAACAGCATTACGAATAATATGCATCAAAGGATCTGCCAGTTGATTAAGTATCTGGCTATCAACCTGTGTCTCTTCCCCTTTGATAATTAACTGGGCTTGCTTGTCCGTCGCACGGCACGCCTGGCGAAGTATTCGCTGTAAACGCGAGGTGATTGTTTTGACTGGAACTAATCGTGTGCTGAGTACGTTATCTAATGTTTCTTTCTGCAAACCCGATTGTGCAATGTGCAATGTACTTAAGCTTTGAATATGCCCTTCCATCTCCTGCTGGACATCACGTACGTCAGCAACAGCTTCATGGACACGGGAGATCGTTGTATGAATCTCGTTATAACGATCCATCTCTAAAGGATCAAAGTCTTCAGATGATTCATCGAGCTGCGATTGCATATTCATCTGTTCGTTGAACTGCTGCTCTAACTCAAATAACACACGTTGTAGAATACGATGACGCTCTCGATTGCTTCGAGTAAAGCCACGAAGCTGGGTCACCTCCTCATCTAACTGCGTATTCAACGTGCTCGATTCACCCGCTAATCTAAACAAGTTATCAAGAATCGATCGGGGTACACGGAAAGCGGGCGACTCGTTACGCGCATCCTCTGCGGAGGCACTTTCGGCTTGAGCAGGGCTTTCCTCTTTGACATCCACTGCATGATGAGAAACAGCCGTTGCTTCAATCTGCGCATCACTCTGTTCTAACGCTGACAAGCCTTCGGTCTTAAGACGGTAATCCCAATCCATAATGGACTGAAGAACCGCTAATGCATTATCGGGAGCTTGCGCGCCATCGGTAATGGTCTCGCACATAGCAGCCAAGCAATCAGCAGCTTCTAGCAAATCGTTCTGTAGACGTCCTGTTGGAAGCTGACCTGCATCGGTCATATATTCCATCACATCTTCTAGGCGGTGCGCTAAATTTGCCAGCCCTCGAATACCGGCCATATTGGCGAGGCCTTTTAGGGTGTGTACCGCCCGTTGAGCACTACGAAGCGCTTCACTATCGGCACTCGCGAACATCTCCTGGATATGATTTAAATAGTCATCGGACAGTGAAGGCAGCTCATTATGCAGCATGTCCAATAGCTGCGGATCAATCTCACTCGACTCTTGCAACTCAACATCGGCAACGGAGGCTGTCTCTTGGACTATATCGCCACTATTTTGCAGCGAGGCCAATGCCAACAAGCCCATAATAAATGAGGCTTGTTCTGTACTTGGCCTGATCGGTAGCTGCGTATCCACAAACTGGTCAAGTAAGGTTTGCTGTCGTTCGTAGACACTGATATCAACAAAATACTCTTCCAAACCACTTAGACATGCATGGATTGATTCTATGCGATCAGCAGACAGCTCAATGTCATGTTCATCGAGATAACCCAAGTTCAGCACAAGGCCGTTCACAAGTACTTTTGCACCAATAAGATGAATAGTATCGAGTGCTCTAATAACCGTACTGAGCACATCACTCGACTCTTCTAGAATCGAGCGTTCTAACCTGTCTTCCTGCCAATTATTGACAAGTGATGCTACCGACTGGGATATCATCTCTACTACGGCAGGTTCAATCTGAGGACCATCTTGTTCCAATAACGAGAAGTCAATCACACAGAAAGCAGGGGCTTCAGGTAGATTAATCGGATCTGATGAAGGCGTTGAAGGTTCGGTAGAAAGCGTCGTTTCAATCAACTCAACTGCGTCATCTTGTGGCTCTATCTGATCGCTCTCTTGATCTGTACTGATAACCTCTTTAATCAGTTCGAGCGGCTTAATGCTATCTTCCAAGGTAGATGTCGTTTCACTAACACCTAAGCTAAGGCGCTGACAATCCTGAACTAATAGCTCTTGTAGAAACTCAGTATCAGCCGCACAAACAGGTTCGTCCCAACGACTATCAAGCATCAAGTCAAGAATAGATTGAATAGCATTTTCTTGAGGGTTTGCCAGTAATGCAATGATGGCCGTATTAAGTGTTTCAGCTATATCTCCGTTCTCTAACTCAGGTAGCTGCGTTAAGAGTTCACCATACAACGCAAGGAGGTCTGCTAAGCCGGGCCAGTCTTGTTCAGAAAGAATATCAATCTGTTCGTAGAACTGCTCAGTGAGTACTTCACTAAACGCAGGTAAAGATTCACCAATTTGGCAGAGAAGAGCAGATAGTTCGGGGAAGGCTGCGGCCATCGATGTAAAATCATCAGACGAGGTATCTAAGGCCTCACTTAGCCCTACAGCTTCATTTGCCCCTTCATCTTGGAGAGTGGCTCCGCTGCTTGAGCATAACCGAGCGCAATCCTCTTCCAACAGCTCGAGCAGGAATCCACCATCCTCTTCTGGCAGAGGTTCGGGCCATTGAGAATCTTGCAAACACGCAACCAAAGCCTTAGCCGTGACGACGGGTTCTGCACTATAAAGCTGATCCAAAGTGCCAGATAGCGCTTCGACTAGAGCGGCAGATTCTGTTAATGCCCCTTCAGGCAAAGATTCTAATAACTCTGCATAGAGGGCTAAAAAATCAGCAAGACCCGGAAGATCCTGCTCACTGAATTGATCGACATACTCATATAGCTCGACAATCAACTCAGTCAGCGGCAACTCCATTTTCAAACAAAGTTTTTGCTTCGCATTCAGCCACTCAATGGCTAGTTTAGGATCAAACATTGATCTCTATCCCATCAGTGCTTAGGAAGATGCCAGTTTAAATACGCTAACCGACTTCTGTAGTTCATCGGCCGCATCTACAAGCTCATCAGATAGCTCCGCTTGCTGACGCATCTCCGCGTTAGTCGCCTGCGTTGTTTCACTGATGCTATTGGCACGTGCTCGTAGCTCTTCTGCTACTTTCGCTTGTTTAACCGAACTGTGTGCGATACGGACTACCGAATCAACGAGGGTTTGCGTAGTGGTTCGAGTTTCACCCATACGTTCACCCGCTTCTTCTGCGAGACGAGTACCCTCAACAACGTCAGTAATTACATTGTTGATTACGTTGATCGTATCCGCTGTTTCCAGCTGGATATTATTCACTAAAGACTCGATCTCAGAGGTCGCTTCACGCGAGTTCTCAGATAAACGCTGTACCTCGTCTACTACCACCATCAAACCACGACCCGCTTCACCCGCTGATGCCGCATGCATACTCGCATTCAGTGATAGAACGTGGGTACGTTCAGAGATATTGTTGATCAAGTTAACGATACCGCCGATCTCTTGAGAACGTTCACCCAAGCGTTTAATTCGTTTTTCAGCTTCATGGATCGTTTGACGGATCTTATTGATACTGTCGATGGTCTGAGATACTGAATCCATCGCCGTTTCAGAGGTTTTAATAGCTTTTTGCGAGGCGTTATTTGAGATAACAGCCAGCTTCGAGATTAGCTCCATCGCCTTAATCGCAGAATCTAGACCATCAAGGGTTTCACTGATCTCTTCTTTCTCTCGTTCCGCGTAGCTCAATACCGTTTCAGACTGTGATTTCACCTGTACAGATGCATTGTTCACTCGGCCCGATACACTATTTACCTCTTGTAGTACGGACTCAATCGATTCAACCAATTGGTTGATAGAGTCTGAAATCGCACCGGTTACATCCTCCGCCACCGGTACTCGTACCGTCAGATCTCGCTGTGATATCTGGAATACGTTCTGAATCAAGGAAATAATAGAGCTGTTGAGGCGTTTGTTCTCACTCTCTTTAACTTGCAGAGCGTCCTCTTTCTCCTCCAACATTGTATCTAGTACGCTGGATAGCTGACCCAGTTCATCTTTACTGTCTAATCCGCTTCGCGCTTCAACTTCACCTTTACGTACGCGATCGATGGTGTTCTGAATCGAACCTATTGGATCGATAACGCCATATTTTACGATCGACATAGAGACCGCCATCGCAGCAATCATCAAGCCCATAGAGATAAAGAAGTATGTGGCCATCTCTGTGGTGTTATCCACTTGAAGCTGGTCATTTTGAATTTTGTAGTCGGCCGCTAATGTCGTTACTTCATCGATCTTTGGCGCAAGCGTCGCAATGATGCTCTGTAGCTGTGTAAACTTTTCATTACTACGTTCTACCGCTTCACTTAACTCGACAAACAGCTCCTCAGCTTTATCGATATTCTCAAGTACCGCGATTCTGTTTTGTGGAAATTTATTACTACTGATCGCTTCAAGCTGATTTTTCATCCGCGCCATATCACGCTGGATTCGGTCAATAGAAACCGCTTGACCGCTTGTCGCGATATATTCATCTAGATTTGTGCGTAGGGAATTAAATTGGTCGCGCAACCAACCACGCTCTAACCAAACAATCAGAGCATCGGTTTGCCACATCAACAAGCGAATCTCTTGAGACAGACCCTCTTCAGGCGTTAAACCGATCTGCATGCTGGCTTCAGAGCCATCGTAGAATGTGTCTTGGTACTGATCGATAATCGTTTGGAACTGCTGCACCAACGCTTTATCGTCTTCAGTACGTAAGTAGTTTTTCAAACGGCCGATATCGTTATCAACCACCTCCATCACGTCGTTATACATCGTCAACTGATGCATATCTTTTTCAGCCTGGAAGCTTTTCTCCTGGAAACGAGCTTCTGAAATATTAGCCTGAATATCACTTACCAAAAGAAGAAAGTCATTCAGTTCCTGAGAGCGGGTTTGAGCCTTCTCTTGCAGAACAATGGTCTGATAATAAGACGCACTCATAAAGATCAAGCCCACGCATAGCAAAACCAATGCGATGGTAAACTTAATCGGTATCCGTACGTTCTTAAACTCCCAAAACGATTGCATAGGTCTAACTCTCCGTGCTTCTAAAACTGTTTCTTTAAGGCTAAAAATAAACGTCGATGGTCGATTTCAAACCATTGATGGTTTTTATGGCCGTATACTTGAAATACCGACTTCTCAAAAATCTCGGGTAATCCAGTGATCGCCTCATCAAGCAACTCTGGATCAGTAATACTTTGTGGCGGCTGCTTAAGCAAAACGCCAACGGTATTCGGGTGGTCATCGATTAGCAGTACCCACTCTTGGGTATCTTCAGCTTCCTCAAGTACTTGTAAGTACTTATTCAAATCATATACAGGAACTGTCTCCCCGCGATGATTGATAAAACCCGAAAACCAATCTGGTGTAGAAGGAATCGCACAAACCGAAGGTGATTTGGCGACTTCTGCACGTGTTTGTTCTGAGATCAATAGCGAATAGCTACCGATCTCAAATCCATGTCGGATCTGACGAATATCGGATGAGCTTTCCTGATCAATACTTGTCAGTTGTGAATCCATAACTCTCTCTTTATGTCAGAGCATTAATCTGAGCAACAAGATCTTCTTCGGTAAACGGTTTTGAGATCATCGCTGCCGCCCCTTGGAGTTGAGCCCACACTTTATCCGCTTCTTCTTTCTTACTAGAAACAATGACAACTGGAATATTTTTAGTCGCGTCATCTGTCGTGATCTGACGACAAGCAGAGAAACCATCCATTTCCGGCATAACAATATCCATAAAGATAAGATCCGGATTTTCCGTTTTCGCTTTCTCTAACCCTTGTTTACCATCACTTGCAGCCACTACTTCTACACCACAAGACGCAAGCACAGTACAAATGTGCTTCTGTTGAACCGGATCATCTTCAACTACCAGAATTTTTTTCACCAACGTACTCCAATCTCTTAAGCTTTTTGAAACTCATCAACCCAATTAGATACCCGGCTAATCACCTTTTGAAATTCTTCATGCTCTATCGGCTTCGTCAAATAGGTGGAACAACCAGACATAATCCCCTTCACCTCATCCATAGGAGAGGTTTTTGAGGTCAACATAATAATTGGGGTTTTCTTTAACTCTGGACGCTTTCTCATCTCGGTACAGGCCTCGAAGCCATCAATACCTGGCATGACTACATCCAGAAAAATAAAATCGTAACGATGCTCTGCAACTTTTTCTAACGCCTCTTCTCCCGTAGCCGCAAAATGAACATTGGCGGGCAAAGGTAACTGCTGCAGTTCCGTATTTAAGGCTTGTTGCATAATCTCATTATCATCGACCACAAGTACTTGGAAACTAGAGCGGGTCGACGCTGAATCAACTTGAGCAACAACCCCAGCTGATTCGTACTTACTAAACTTATGCTCTTTATCATCCTGTTGAGCATCAATATCCATCTCTTCATTCTCTCGCGTCATATTGTCTAACGCTCGAAGAACTCGAGAAGAAACCAACGGGTAACCAAGGTGGGCATAATTTTTATTAGCCGGCTTTCCTCTACCCACAAGGATCAACCTTGAATGATAGGCAGAGGGAAGTTCCGCTAATTGAGGATGCTGCTCAAGATCAAAACCAAATACCAACATTAAGTCAGGTAAGGCATCAAAATCAGGGGAAACCAAGGTATAGCGTGTTTGTTTAGAGAGCTTGAATATTTTCTCTAACTTTTTACGCTGATCATCGGGAAAACCTATTGAACCAATCTGCATATCATCCCCATATCCTTACAGAAAAAGAGGGTATACCAACATGCCAAGCGAACGTCTGGCTTGGGAAAAAGCCCATTTTTGAATGGCCCACATCGTGCTTTTCAAGTGGCGTAAGACTATACCCACTCTGTTTAACCACGATTGCAGAATTATGACTAAGCGCGCTAGTTCTACTAGCACTAGAAAAAAACTTAATTATCATAAGTACGCAATACTGACCGCATGTGCGTGAGCATACTGATCAGTCCCCATCTACTACTCTTTTGTTATTTTTTTTATTAATGACGTCTTTTGCGTCGATCATCTACTGTACAGCTTTTGAACAGACAAGCAACAAAACTGACAATAAAACAGATGTATGAAACTTATGTTAGAGTTTTTTAATTAAGATGGAAACAAAAAAACGGGCATTAATGCCCGTTTTTTTATTTTAATTTTGTGAGCAGAAATACTGCTGCTGTCTCATCAAGAGCCTACAGCCCTCTCCACGTATATCTCTGCCCCAGCAACTCTCCCTCGCCCAGGCTTTAT
>Ga0193958_1000303_pt1 | contig 19536 bp, 16 predicted proteins | sample FB_1_MG_FD_140320 | JGI IMG/M metagenome (GOLD analysis project Ga0193958, IMG submission 140320) | Microbial mat bacterial communities from the Broadkill River, Lewes, Delaware, United States - FB_1_MG | ecosystem: Environmental > Aquatic > Freshwater > River > Microbial mats | place: USA...
CTTCGTAATGACGTTTTCAGCTACCGTCATTGCGACTAAAAGAAAGCAATCTTTAAGTAGCTTGATATTCCTACAAACAAAAATTAATTGAGTTCCCTTATTATGTTTTATTACTTTTCCATTGCTAAAAAGTAACCAAAAATCTAGGCTTACGAAACTGGCCGTTATTATTTGTACCTTTCAACCGTCATTACAAGTATAGCGAAGTAATCTGTTACTAAAAAACTAAAATAACAGTTACCTGTTTTTCATGAGATTACTTCTGTCATACCTCCTTCGTAATGGCGTTTTCAGCTACCGTCATTGCGACTAGAAGGAAGCAATCTTTAAATTAGCTAAACTAAATTAAACTTTAAATTACATATAACAGATTACTTCAGTTGGGTAATGAACTCTCTAGCTATGAAGTAAATTGAATCTTTAAATAAACTAATAATTGGCAATCCACCATATAGAATCAAAAAGATATAAAAAAACTCAATAAATCGTGGTTAGGACCCCTAATTATTGAGTTGTATTTTTAAGAAAATCCCGATTAGTTCCCGCTAATCGCTATTTAATTATAAAGCTAAATTAATACAACAAAACGAATTACTCAATTATTTCTATAACTATTTTAGATTATCGCTTAAATTTGAATAAAAAACTGGACTTGCAACAAAAAACTATGGCAATTAAGTATCAGGTTAATAAAAACATAAATAGTTTAAATGCAAACAAAAGTAGCAGTGTATTATGAAAAAGCTATCTCTACTGGTGAAATATCATCTGAAAATCTATTAACAATTCTCTCTAAAAAAAAGGTTACATAAAGCTGATTGTCTCCGATTTATGCTATTTTTAGAAGAAACAATAAATGAGCATTTACAAAATGGAAAAATTGAACAACTTGGAGATTTAGGCTCTTTTCAATTAATTATCAGCTCTAAATGTGTTATTGTAACTTCTAAAGTGAATCCTAGTAGTATTAATTCAGCAAAAATTAATTTTAGAGCAGGGAAAAATTTTAGAAAACTTTTAAAGGATTTGGAGTTTAAAAAATTGAAAGAATAGTTTATTGCTTTTTTAAAACAATAGTGTACCCAGTTTTTGCATAATGTCTTAAACCTAATTTATGTAATAACCCATGAACTTTAAACCAGAACTTTATTATTAGATTTCCTTTAGTATTTATAGCATTTCTCAAAGGGTGACCAACCTCAGCATACCTATATACCTCATTTATCAACATATAGTCATTTGATATTAGTTCTCTAGTGCGAGAATTATTTGTTTTAGAACATAAATAATTTTTAAAAATTGCTGGAGGATATGGTTTAATATGTGACAAATCATTATAAAACCCATCCCAAAGGAGCGGAGCAGAAATAATCAAATAACCATTTTTATTTAAGCACCTGTCCATTTCTTTTAAAGTAGCATACAATATATCAGGTGTTAAATGTTCAATTACATGACTACAATGAATAAGGTCAAATTTATGGTTCTCATAAGGTAAATTAGGTAAACTACCTTGTGTTACATTTTGAAAGTTTTGTTTTAACTTGAATACCGTATCTTTATTTCCATCGAATAAGTAAAAGTCTTTTCTTTTAAAATATTTAGAAAAATTAGCCTCACTTCCACTTCCAACATCTAATACTTTTGAATCGGAAGTAATAAAAGGTTTTGCCAATTCAAAAAATGGCTCACGCCTAAATGTAACGTATTTTTTATCAATCATAATTGTTTCCAAATTGCATTCTCAATTACTGGATACCCATTTTTATTTGATATTGGTCCTCCAGGCTTTATTGCTCCTTCATCAACTTCAATATTTATAATTCCTTTATAAAGTTCATAGGTTAAAGATGAGGTACCTAGCCACAAATTTAATTCATAAATTCCATGTATTAATGGTAAACTTTTAACAGATCCTTTTATTTTATTCTCCCCAGAATCAATTTTAAAACTTTCACCAACATGACCAGAGTAAATTTGATATATAGGTTGAGAATCATTTGTGGAAATAGTAATTGCTACTTCAACTATTGTCTGAATTGTAGAATAAATAGTCATTTCAAAATCGAGTGCATCACCTGTTTTAATTAAAGAATTAATTTTAAAGTCTTTTATTCCTACTTCCTTATTTAAATTTGTGTTTAAAAATTCTTTAGATATTTTATTATTTTTATTTTTCAAATAAAAGTTGACACAATTTTCTACTCCTCCCTCAAAAACAACACCTCCATGCTCCAAAACAACAGCTCTAGTACACAAATTCTTTACAGCTACCATATTATGACTTACAAAGAGTACCGTACGTCCATCTCCTTTAGAAATGTCCTGCATTTTACCAATGGCTTTTTTCTGGAATTCAGCATCACCAACTGCTAACACTTCATCTATTACCAAAATATCGGGTTCTAAAAAAGCAGCAACCGCAAATGCCAAACGTACGGTCATTCCACTGCTATAACGTTTTACAGGGGTATCTATATAACGTTCGCAGCCTGAGAATTCAACTATTTCATCATATTTAGCATTAATTTCGGCTTTGGTCATTCCTAAAATAGCACCATTTAAATAGATGTTTTCTTTTCCTGTAAGCTCCGAATGAAAACCCGTACCAACTTCTAACAATGAAGCGATCCGTCCTTTAGATTTTATACTTCCTGTTGTAGGACCTGTAACTTTGGAAAGTATTTTTAATAAGGTAGATTTTCCTGCGCCATTTTTTCCAATAATACCAAGAACTTCTCCTTTTTGTACTTCAATATTAATGTCTTTTAACGCCCAAACATAATCTGATGTTCCTTTTGTTGCCCTATCATTAGTATCTCCAATTTTTAAAAACGGATCTTCTTTACCACGTACTTTATGCCACCAACGGTTTAGGTCGTGACTTAACGTACCTGTACCTACCGTTCCTAGGCGGTATTGCTTACTTAGATTTTCTATTTTTAGTATTGTTTCGCTCATTCTTCGCAAAAGTGAACTGTGAACTGTTAATTTGTGAACTGTAAACTGTGAACTGTTAGTAGTGATTAGACCCCTTCACTCTTCACTCTTCACTCTTCACTCAAACCCCTTCACTCATAAACCCTTCATTGCCCATTACTTATTTTTATATTTTACTTTTAAGATATTTTTTTAAACCAATTAATAGTTTTCTTACACTTATAATTTCATCAAAAATCGTTGACTCATTTATATATTTTAATCGTTGCGCAATAATCATCTGTGTTTCTAATTCACTCAACGAACCAATAGAAATATTTAAAAACCGAACATATTCCTTTTTGGAATCTCTCCCTGCTCCTTCAGATATATTGGAAGGCACGGAAATAGCTGACCTTCTCATTTGACTTGTAATTCCATATTCTTCATTTTTTGGAAAAGTCATTGTAATTTCATAAACTTTTGCTACCAAATCTATACTGTCTTTCCATGCATTTAATTTTTTATGATCCATCTTTTTGCAATTTATTTTAGTTTTGTTATTTGTGAACTGTGAACTGTTTGTAGTGAACAGAAAACACAACTCATAAACTCTTCACTCCTAACTCTTCACGCTTCACCCATCACCCTTCACTCTTCACGCTTCACCCATCACCCTTCACTCCTAACTCTTCACGCTTCACCCATCACCCTTCACTCCTAACCCTTCACGCTTCACCCATCACTTCTCACACACTAAACCGTATCAATAAAACTTTTCTCGGTCTTATTAAAAATTACCAATCCTACAAAAAAAACAACTACTGTAAAAATAACCGAAAACAAGATTCCTTTACTATTTAAATCACCTTCATTTAATAACATATATCTAGATGTTTCTATAATATGAGCCATTGGATTGTATTCCACTATCCACGAAATATCCCCTAGTTTTTCTTTAACAATAGACATTGGGTACATTACAGCTGAAACATACATTAATAATTGTACTCCAAAGGTTACCAAAAACGATAAATCTCTGTATTTTGTTACCATAGAAGAAATTAGCATTCCCAATCCTAATCCTAAAAGAGCCATTACAATCACTAATAATGGTAAAAATAATAGGTAAATATTCGGACTTATTGCAAATCCTTTAACTACAAAATAGACATAGAATCCAATAAAAATAAACAATTGAATTCCAAATTTTAATAAATTTGAAATTACATTAGATAGAGGCATAATAATTCTTGGAAAATATACTTTTCCAAAAATACCAGCATTTTTTTTAAATGTATCTGATGTTGAGGTTAAGCATTGTTTAAAATAGTTCCATGAGGTGACACCTGCTAAATTAAATAAAAAAGGTGGAATGCCTCCTGTTTTAATTCCTGCAATATTGTTGAAAATAATTGTAAAAATAATGGATGTAAACAAAGGCTGAATTAAATACCAAAGCGGTCCTAATATTGTTTGTTTATAAACCGTAATTACATCGCGTTTTACAAAAAGCATCAATAAATCACGGTACTGCCAAACTTCTTTTAAGTTCAAGCTAAGCAACTTATTTTTAGGAGTTATTTCAAATAACCATGTTTCTTTATCTGATAGTTTTGTATTCATAAATAAAGACCGGAAATAATTTCAAGTGTTTTATTATTCACCGATGGTAAATATACTTTTTTCAATGGGAAAATAAAAGAAATATAAAGATCGGTTTTAAATAGACGTTTTATTAGTAACAGATTGCTTCGCTATGCTCTCAATTACGGTAACTGAAAACGTCATTGCAAAGGAGGTACGACTGAAGTTATCTCATGAAAAATAGATATACTGTTGTTTTTAGTTCTTTAGTAACAGATTGCTTCGCTATGCTCGCAATGACGGTAACTGAAAACGTCATTGCGAAGGAGGTACGACTGAAGTAATCTCATGAAAAATAGATATAATGTTGTTTTTAGTTCTTTAGTAACAGATTGCTTCGCTATGCTCGCAATGACGGGTACACTTCAATTTCTACGAATGTCTTCCTTCTAATATTTTTACAATATCTTTTAAAGTATAACCTTTAGCTTGCAATAAAATTAAATAATGAAATAATAAATCTGCACCTTCATTTAAAAACAACTCGTCGTTATTATCTTTAGCTTCAATTACAATTTCTACGGCTTCTTCACCTACCTTTTGAGCAATTTTATTGATGCCTTTTTTAAACAAAGAAGCTACATAACTCTTTTCTGCATCTGCATTTAGTCTTCTTCCTGTAATTACACTTTCAAGCTCCGAAAGAAATCCAAAAGACTGTTCGTTAGTTTCATCCCAACAAGTATCTGATCCTTTATGACATGTTGGTCCTTCTGGTTTTACCTTAATTAAAAGAGAATCGTTGTCACAATCGTTTTTTATAGAAACTAACTTTAAAAAATTACCACTTTCTTCGCCTTTTGTCCATAATCTTTTTTTGGTTCTACTAAAAAAAGTTACTTTCCCTGTAGCTACAGTTTTTTCATAGGCTTCATTATTCATATACCCCAACATTAAAACTTGTCTTGTTATAAAATCTTGGATTATTACTGGTACTAAACCATCGTTGTTTTTATTAAAATCTATGTTCATTATTGTATTATTAGTTTATTTTTTAATACTATGTGTTATTGCAAAGCAAATCTTTCATTTGCTGTGGTAATTTGTTGGTTTTTAGTTCTTAATGAACAGATTACTTCGTCGCTAACGCTCCTCGTAATGACGTTACTATTCTATTATTCAAGCATTCAATTCTATCCGTCATTGCGAAGCAAATTTTTTATTTGCTGTGGCAATCTGTTTGTTTTTAGTTCTTAATAAACAGATTACTTCATCGCTGCTCTTCTCACAATGACGAGTGTAATTTATGCTCGAAGTACACTAATTTCTCCATTCTCAGCTACTTTTAAAATAGTAGATGATTTCTCATTTATAACTTCGCGCTGTAAATTTACAATATAGTCCACGCTGTGCAAAATTGGTTGCTCAATTTCTTTAAAACTTTTTGGTGTTTCGTTTCCACTAATATTTGCAGACGTTGAAACTATGGGTTTTCCAAAATCTTTTATTAGTTGAATACAAAATTCATTTTCAGGAATTCTAATGGCTACGGTATTATCCGAAGCAACAACATTTTTTGCCAAACCTTTTGGTTTGTTATAAATTATTGTAGTTGGTTTTGAAGTTTTAGCTAATAACTCTATAATTGTATTCGGAATTTTGGGCACATATTGTTGTAACATTTCAACACTAGCTACTAAAATTATTAAACTCTTACTTTCTGAGCGTTGTTTAATTTTATAAATTTTATTCACTGCATTTTCAGAAGTGGCATCGCAGCCAATTCCCCAAACGGTATCTGTAGGATACAGTAAAACTTTATCCTGCTGAAGCACTTCCAAGCTATTTTTTATTTCTCTTAACATTAATGGTGTACTCTTAAAAAACTGTAATTATTTTATGTTCTTCTGGTATTTTTGGCAACGTTAAATAGTCGCCAATAATCTTATTATACTCATTTGGAACAAAATTCTTTTTTCCATCAGCTGGATAAAAAGTAATTTCACCAAAAATAGTTTTACCCTCAATAGCATAAAAATCTACACGAGAAAATGGAAGATCTTCAGATAAGTTATCCGCCAATTTAATCATCTCATCAAAATTAGTTGGTTTATCAACCTCTCCTTCAAAAAAAGTATTTTTAACGGTTGAAAATGGTAATTTCTGCCAATCTAAATCATAAAAGCACCTATAATCTTCAATCCCTCTTTCTAAATCAATTTGAACAAATTTAGGTTTCCCATTAAAACAAAAAAACTTATAATCTAAAAGCACCTCTCTACCTTCTTCTTCTAAATATTTTTCAGCAATTATTTTAGGTTCTATATTTTTATAAGCCCATTCTAAACCTACTTTTTTATATTGGCAATGTTTCATCCATTTATGCATTGTTTTTTTGGTAGCTTTAATATCTAACTTACTTTTATCTTTAACAATTATATTTAAACTGCTTCCATGCGCTCCTTTTAAAACAAAACTATTTGGGAGTTCATCAAAATTTATGTCATCGGCATTATAATACACTTTGTATAATTCATTTAAATAGTCGTCTCCAATTTTCTCTGAAACATACTCTCTAACTAAATACTTATCAGCTAATTGCGTTAATATAGGCACATGAAAATGCAACTTTAACCAGTTTATTTTTTCGTTAAATTTCTTTGGATTTTCTAGATTTAATGTTTCATCAGTATAATATCTATGCCTTATTTTTAGAAGTCTTTTATTTGGTAAAAATTTAAAATTTTTTAAAACTCTAAAGGTTGTTTTTTTCAATTTCATAATACTACTTTTTGATGCTTTTTAGAGTCCAGTTGGAATGTCCGAATTTCAATTTATTAGTTAATTTTGTTTTTTATTTTACTATACTATAAAATTTAAAATAATTTAAACGTTTACATATCTTATATTTTCTAATAAGATTTAAAGGTTTAACTTTTAAATTCTTAAGTTCATTTTTACGAATAAAATTTTCTACGGCATCAATTACTCTTTCACTTGATTTACCATCGAAATAAGGATGTTCTTCCAATACAAATTTTTCTATCTTATGCATTAAGTCTTCAGGTCTTTTTAAGGCATATTCAATACTGCTTTTTAAATCATAAGCAGTTGTTATATTTATAAAACAATCTTTAGGTAGGTTATTATTAAATGTAATTACAGGTTTTTTTTGAATAATAAATTCGGTAATTATAGACGAGGTATCAGTAAACATTACATCGGCTTGTTTTAACGGTTCTAAATCTTCTAAATATGGAAGATATGTTACATTCTTATAGCTATTTAATTGTTGAAATTTATGTATAATTGCTGCATCCATTTTTGGATGTAAGTTTAATATCCAATTCCAATCTTCATTTTCAATAAGCCTTACAATTTCTTTGAAAACTGTTGAATTGTGTGCCAAACTTAACCTTTCCGTAAATGTTGATGCGATAAAAATTGTAGGTTTAGTTTTTACTGAATTCTGGTTAACTGGAAACAACACATCCACTTTAGACCAACCTGTTTCAACAACCTTAAAATGCTTGTGTTTTTTTTCTAACTCTTTAAAATAAGTTGTTGTAGAAGGTCCTTGCGTACAATATAAATCAAAAAAACCCCTAATTCTAAAATGTCCTTTATCTTTTGATCGTTTATTAACACTAAATCCGTGAAATAATTGCACTTTAATCCCTGGAAAAAAATGAGGAACCTCGTTACTCGCTACTAAAACAGCATCTGGTTTAAAATCAAGTACTTCTTTAACTGTATTTAACAATTTTTCAGAAGCTTTTATTTTTTTCTTACTAGCTTCATTTTCAACATACCAAGCTACTTTATAACCTCGTTTTAGAATTTCAGCTTGTAGAGGTCTTACTATTGGAAAACCGTATGCATAAGAAATGTAAAGTAAAAATTTCATAAATTTTATGTAACTAAGGCTACAAAAATAGTATTTTCAAGTGAGTTTACTAATTAGAAGTTTAAATATTAGATTTTTTACATAAAAAAAGCTGTTTTAATAATTGTACATTAAAACAGCTTTTATTTTTATTAAGAACTATCACCAATAAATTTCTTCTTAAATTCGTCAATTCGAGTGAATTTTCAGACTTTTTAGGCTTAAAATTAGTATCGAGAATCTTTCTAACTAAAATCAGATAGCTATAATTCTCGATACCATTTTTATCAAAAATAACTCGAATTGACGATGCTTTATTTAAACAGCTACATCATTTTCACGAAGTGCATCGTTTAAAGAGGTCTTTTTATTAGTACTTTCTTTACGTTTACCAATAATCATAGCGCAAGGTACATTAAATTCTCCTGCAGGAAATTGTTTCTTATAACTTCCTGGAATTACCACAGAACGCGCAGGAACCCGACCTTTCATTTCAATTGGTTCTGGTCCAGTAACATCTATAATTTTTGTACTCATTGTTAATACAACACCAGCTCCTAAAACTGCTTCTTTTTCTACACGAACACCTTCAACTACAATACAACGCGAACCTACAAAAACATCATCTTCAATAATTACGGGTGCCGCTTGTAAAGGTTCTAAAACACCACCAATTCCAACACCTCCGCTTAAATGCACATTTTTTCCAATTTGGGCACAACTTCCAACAGTTGCCCAAGTATCTACCATAGTTCCTTCATCTACATAAGCACCAATATTAATATAACTCGGCATTAAAATTGTACCTGCAGAAATGTATGAACCGTGACGTGCAACCGCATGTGGAACTACACGAACTCCTTTTTCTTTATAGCCTGTTTTTAATGGAATTTTATCGTGGTATTCAAAACAGCCAACTTCTATAGTTTCCATTTTTTGAATTGGAAAATACAGTACAACTGCTTTCTTAACCCATTCATTTACTTGCCATCCACCTTCAATTGGCTCGGCAACTCTTAAAGTTCCAGCATCTAATAAAGCAACTACCTCTCTAATTGTATTTTGCGTTGCTTCTTCTTTTAACAATGCTCTATTTTCCCAAGCATTTTCAATAATTTCTTTAATTTTATTCATTCCTTTAGTTTTGTTAAAACGCAAATATAAAATTAAAATAGTTATATATTTCAAAATGACTAAATTTGCACAACTTTAAAAATTCTGTTATTATTTTGGGACGCATTTTAGCTTTTGATTTTGGTGAAAAAAGAACGGGTATTGCAGTAACAGATGAACTTCAAATTATTGCTTCTGGACTAACAACTGTGAACACCAAACAACTATTTTCCTTTTTAACTGAGTATCTAAAAAATGAAACTGTTGAATTATTTATTGTTGGCGAACCAAAACAACTAAATAATACAGCCAGTGAAAGCGAACAGTTTATTCAACCATTTATTAAAAAATTGAGCACTACATTTCCTAAAATTCCAATTAAAAGAGTTGATGAACGTTTTACTTCTAAAATGGCTTTTCAAAGTATGATTGATAGCGGTTTAAAGAAAAAACAACGTCAGAATAAAGCTTTGGTTGATGAAATTAGTGCAACGCTAATTTTACAATCATATTTATACAATAAGTAATTGATATGTTGTTTTTAAGAACGTAGTTATTGTCTTAACTAAAATGTTAACCAAGCTGGCAGTTGATAATATTCCATTAGTTGCACCTAGAATTACTGCTCAAAGTTAATAGATCTCTATTTAATTAGTAAATATATAGAAATTAACTCATGTAATTCATCCATCTTAATAGGTTTCGTAATATAATCGTTACACCCCACATCCAATACCTTTTCCTTATCTCCTGCCAAGGCATAAGCCGTTTGTGCAATAATATAAACTTGACTATTAAACTTACGTATTTGTTTAGTGGCTTCATAGCCATCCATTTCGGGCATTTGAATATCCATCAATATCAAATCAATATCAGTGTGTTTACGACACATTTCTACAGCTTCAATACCATTTCTTGCTACAACAATTTCCTTAGCAAATTCTTCGAGCGCAATTGAAAGTAATACTTCTGAAGATTGATCATCATCAACAATTAATATTTTTAACATTTTAGTTGGGTTTATATCAGTGTGATTTAAAATTTCTATTTTTTCTATTTCTTCTGTAACTTTTGCTGTTTGGCACGGAAGTCTAAAATAAAAAGTACTTCCTTTTCCTTTGTCTGATGCTACCCATAAATCTCCTCCTAAAAGTTCTATATACGCTTTGGTAATAGACAATCCTAATCCAGCACCTTGTTTTGCATTTTTATCATAAATATCAGCCTGAATGAAACGTTCAAATATAGCTTCCTGTCGATCTTTTGGAACTCCAATTCCTGAATCCTTAATATAAAACTGTAAAAAATTATCCTTTTTAAAGTAACCCAACTCTATAAAACCTTTTTCTGTAAACTTAATAGCGTTTTTTACCAAATTTGTTAGTATTGCAAATACTTTCTCTCGGTCTGTGTAAATTATTGCCTCACTAAAAGAGATGCTCTCTTTTAATAAAAATTGTAGATTTTTACTTTCAACTTCAGGTTTAAAGAAATTATAAATAAACTCCACCTGTTCATTAAAATTCGTTTCCTCTAGATTAATACTCATGAGTCCAGACTCAATTTTTGAAATACTTACAATATCATTGATAATATTTAACATCCGCTCCCCACTTTTTTCAATAATATCAATATATTTTTGCTGGTTTTCACCAGTGAGTTCTGGTGTTTTTAACAGTCCTGCAAATCCTAATATACCATTCATTGGAGTTCGAATTTCATGAGACATATTGGCTAAAAAAGCAGATTTTAAACGGTCTGATTCTTCTGCTTGTTCTTTCGCCTTAATCAGTTCTATTTCGGTTTGCTTTTCTTTCGTAATATCTCTAAATTCAACAGATCTAACTTGTTTCCCTTTAAAAGGTATTGTTCTGGCTTCTAAACGAATTGGATATTCTTCACCGTTTTTACGTAAGCCAAATGCTTCATACGGCTTTTCGTAACCTGTTTTGATATTATTCATTACCTGTTTTCTAGATTTTTGGGCTATTAACATTAATCCATTCATTCCAATCAATTCGTCTATCGCATATCCAGTAACATCTGATAAACCTTGATTACAATCTAAAATAATACCACTATCATGTATTGCGATACCTCCAAATGATGCATTATGAAGAGCTTTAAAACGTAATTCGCTATCTTTAAGCGCATTCTCTGCCTGCTTGCGTTCGGTAATATCTTTAGACACTGTTATAACAACATCTCGCCCAAAATAGGTTCCTTTATATTGCGATACTAGTTTAGGAAATATTTCCCCATTTTTTCTTTTACCCCAAAATTCAAAAACATGAGGAGTTCCTTGTTTTACCTTTTCAAACAATTTCGAAAAAACCGACATATCATTCTTATCAGGAGCTATAAGAAATATAGGAGTATTGCCAATTAATTCTTCTTTAGCATACCCATACATATCTAAAACTCCTTTGTTTACGTCTAAAAATTCACCATTATAATCTTGAATGTAAATAGCATCCCCAATAGTATCAAAAAGTGCTTTATAACTTTTTTGACCTTCTAAAGCCTTGTTTTTAATTTCTTTTAGGTCATGAATTAACTCTTTTTGTTTTGTAATATCTTCTTTAACGGCGAGGTAATGCATTATTTTCCCTTCAGCATCAAAAATTGGTGATATGGAAGCATTTTCCCAGAATAATTCACCATTTTTCTTTTTATTCAAAAACTCTCCATACCATTTATTTCCTTTAGAAATTGTTTGCCAAAGTTTTGAATAGTCCTGTTCATCCATCTTGCCCGAGCTTAAGATTCGTGGATTCTGCCCAATTAATTCTGAAGGTTGATAACCAGTAATATCCGTAACTTTAGGATTGGCATATTCTATTGCACCATCTAAATCTGTAATAATAATTGAAATGGGACTTTGTTCAACAGCACGTGATAATTTTATTAATTCTTCTTCTGCTTTCTTTCTATGAGTTATATCAAGTAACAGCCCTAGAATGTTGTTATTACTTAATTGCATATTCAATAAACAATGAACTACTTCGTTGTTTGCATCTAAAAAATCAATTTCAAGATTAGAGATAGCTCCTTCTTTTTTTAATCTATTAATAATTGTGTCTCTTTGGGTTGGAATAAAATAACTTTCAGAAGCATTCTTACTCTTTAATTCCTCTAAATTCTTATACCCACTTTTTTCAATTAAATGATTATTAACAAACAGTAAGTTCCCTTCCACATCTGTTTCAAAAACCCCCACAAGAGCATTCTCTATAATATTTCTATATTTTTCTTCACTTTCTTCAGCTTTTACTTTTGCCTTATAAAGTTCTGCCTCAATCATCCGTTCATTTGAAACATCTCGAGCAGTAGCATAAGTAATTTCTTCTTTTTTGTTATAGTAAGAACACCAAGATAATACTATGTAACTGCCATCTTTTCTCTTATAACGATTTTCAAAATTAAGAGTATAACCTGTTGTATTTCTTTGCGCTTCATCGAGAGTCTTTTGTTTGTCGTCTGGATGCACAAAATCTATAAATGGTTTTAAAAGAAGTTCATCTTCTGAATAACCGAGTAACTTAGTTGTAGCAGGATTAACTACTTTAAAAACTCCATTAATGTCTGAAATCACCATAATATCGGGAGAAACATTAAAGAAATTAAAAAACATCTGATTTCTTTTTGTTCCTTTTTGAAAAGGAAGTTCTTTATTCGCTTTAATTAATTTTTCTGTAAGCTTATCGTTAGTATCAATTTGAAGATCAAAATTACTTTGCAGTACGTGAACTTGTTTTTTAAGTTTATCAAGCTCAGCCTTCAATTCTTTATACGTTGGTTTGTAGTGCATAAGTTATTCTATTTAGATTTCTAAAAGTTTTGTAGTGTTCTTAAAAACTTTAGATAATTTAGCAATTTTAAACTCATCATTAAGCACTGTATTCCAGTATTTTACGTAAAAAAATAATTACAATACTTAAATATTTATACTATGCTATTAATTTAATGATTAATAACATACTTTACTAGATAAAATTATTCACCTTGATATTTTAGAGTTTTAAAAGTATTATTAATCACGTTTTTCATAAGCTGGTCGTTTAGGCATTTTAAAACTTTTTTCACTATTTAACAATTTCAAAACTTCCTTAATACCTGCTTCTAATTGCATATCCATTCCTTTTGCTAACTGTTGAAAATCTTCAACAATTTCTATATCTGGGTCTACTCCATGTCCTTCTTTAAACCAAACACCATCAGGATCATACATTCTGAAAGTAGGCATGGTAATTCTACCATTATCAATTAAACTGGGTGCTCCTGAAATTCCAATTAATCCTCCCCAGGTACGTGTTCCAATTAACGGCCCAAGACCTCTTTTTCTAAAATAATCTGGAAAGGCATCACCTCCTGAACCACTAAATCCGTTAATGAGCATTACTTTAGGACCAAAGTTACCTGCAGGTGGCCAAGCCCAATCTTTACCATCTCTTACAGCAAAAAAGGCTAAAGGATCTCTATCAAGTAATTCAATAAACCTGTCAGGTATTTGTCCACCGCTATTAAAACGCTCATCTATAATTAATCCTTCTTTATTCATTTGAGCATAAAATTGTCTTATTAGCTCATTTTGACCATCACGTCCTGTACTACGAACATATATGTATCCAATTTTACCATTAGTTGCATCATCTACACGTTTGCGATTCTTTTCTATCCATGCTAAATGTCGCAATCTAGTTTCAGAATCCAGAGGTTTAATTATAACCTTTTTTGCTTTTATAAGTGATGGTGCACTATTTACAGTAATTTGTACCGTAGCATCGGCAAGACCTTGAAAGGCAGCTGATATTGGTTTCTTAGTATCAATTGGAAGCCCATTTACAGCCAAAATATAATCTCCTTCTTTAACTGTTACGCCTGGTTTTGCCAACGGTGATCGTACTTCAACATCCCAAGGTGCACCTGAGATTATTTTTTTAATTCTATAATACCCATTTTCTAAACTTATATCTGCTCCCAAATAACCAACATTCATACTTTTTGCAGGGGTTATATCACCACCACCATTATAGGTGTGCGATGCATTTAACTCGGCAATAAGATCGCCAATAATTATATTTACATCATTACGTGAATTAGACTGATCAATTAGCTTACCATAACGAATTCTCATAGCATCCCAATCTACCCCATGCATATTTGGATCATACAAATAGTCGCGCTCAAATCTCCAAACATCATTAAAAATCTGTTTCCATTCTTCTTTTGGAACAACATTCATGACCATCTTTTGCACTGGAACTGTTTTTTCTATTTTTTGATTTTCTTTAATATCAATAACAGCAAGTTTTCTGCCTTGCATAACTAGTGCTTTTTTGCCATTAGCAGCAACGCTGAAATTATTTACTTTAGAAATAATAGTTTTTACTTCTCTTTCTTTAAAGTCATAATAATCTAGAGATGAAGAAGCTTCTCTTGATGCACCTGCATTGGGATAACGAGTAAATAATAATTTACCTTCCACAGCAACTAAATTACCTAAATTACCAGGTGTTATATCTAACATTTCCACACGCATTTCAAACCCATCAATATCAATGATGGTTTTTTTCACTTCTTTGTCATCATCATTATCCTTCTCAATGCCTTTATTATTTTTGGTTTTACTATCTTTCTTATCCGTTTCATCTTCCTTTTTAGAAATCTCAAAAGTATCATTTTTAATTCCTAACAAAGATTTCTCTGATTTGTTTAAAGTACCAACTGCTATGCTAGTGGAATTTGGATACACAAAAGTATTGTCTAAATCTGAATACACAGGATTAAAAGTTCTATTCGTAGCAAAGAAAAGATGATTTCCATCTGCACTAAAGGCAGGAGCATAATCTTTATAATAACCTGAAGTAAGTTGAGAAACTTTATTATTTTTAGAATCATATAAAAATATGGCAGCAGTAGCTGGGTTATCGGTTGCACGACTATAAGCTATCCAGTTGCTATCTGGCGACCAGGTAACAGAAAAGTTACGTAAACCTCCTTCTAACATACTTTTTCCTTTATCTACTTTGGTAACTTCGCCTGTACTTACATTCAAATAATTAATGCGCATCGTTTGGTCAACATACACAATTTTTTTACTGTCTGGTGACCAAAAAATTTCATAATTAAATCCACTTTTAAAATTTGTAACTATTTTAGGTTGTTTTTCACCAGACATATCATATAATAGTAATTGATATTCACCATTAACATCACTCCAACAAGCTATAAAATTACCATCTGGAGACCAAGATGGTCTACGTTCTGCACTTCCTGAAGTGGCAGAAATATTTGCTACATATCCTTCTGAAGCTGGTAAATTAAATAACTCTCCCCTTGCTTGTACAACAACCCTATTTCCATCAGGAGAAATTGTTGCACTTTGCATATAAGAAGCAACATTTTTTTGTTGTGTCATAAGTTCCTTTCTATCTGAAACAATACTAATATTTACTTCTTCTGTAGTACCCAATTCTAAATTATAAATGTATAATTTTCCACCCGCTTCAAAAATAATATCATTAGCGCCTTTTTCTGGAAAAGTAATATCAAAGTCCTTAAAACTTGTTAATTGTGTATTTTTTTTAGTGGATAAATTATACTTCCATAAGTTATTTCTTTTATTAGGACCATTATCAGACATATAATATATTGCATCACCGTGCCACATTGGTAACTCATCATTTGCTGTATTATTGGTTATATTTTCTGTATTATAGGTGCTAAGATCGAAAATAGAAATATCGGGAGCTGTTCCTCCTCGATATCTTTTCCAATTTCTATTTACTCTAGACCTATCTGTATAAGCTACTTTTAACCCATCTGGTGAAAATGAAGCATATTCTCCATATGGTATTGGTAATTTTGTTGGTGTTCCTCCAGTTGCAGGAATGGTATAAAACTGATTGTATCGTTGACGACCACTTTCTCTTGAAGACGCAAACAACACTGATTTTCCATCGGGTGTCCAACCTAAAACTCTATCGAACATACCATGATATGTGAGTCGGATTGGTATGCCTCCTGTTGTATTTATAAGATACACATCACTATTTCCATGATAATTAGCTGTAAAGGCAATCTTAGTTCCATCAGGAGAAAACCGAGGATAACTTTCAGAACCTTCAGGTGAGCTTAGTCTATATGCATTCCCTCCAGATTTTGATGCAATCCAAACATCATCACCATAAACAAATGTAATTTGTGTTTCAGACACATCTGGATATTGCATTAAACTTCCACTAATTTGAGCGTTTATAGATCCATAAATAAAAATGAACACTAAAACTGAATAAAAATTTTTCATAATTTTGGTTTGAGTTATGTATATTGTTGTTATCTAAAAAATTTAGCTTTATAAAACTTATTACTGAATCCATTATATAGATTATATCTATTTTGAATGAATGCTAAATTTATGAAAATTGCCTGTATAATTATCTTAATTTATGACATGATTGTAATTTTCTGATAACTAATGTAATATAAATGTTTTGATATTCATAATCTGAGCATAATTGCAACAAAAGATACTCTAATTAATATGCTATTTCTTAATTTTAACCATATCATTTCCATAAATTACATTAAGTTTATGCCGTTTTTAATGGTTTTATAAATTACAATTCTCAAGATTTTATTATTCATCTAATCTTTTGTACTTTTGCAATCCAAAAAAAAGAAAATGATTTTACCAATTATAGCTTATGGCGATCCTGTTTTAAGAAAAGTAGGTGTCGATATCGATAAAGACTATCCAGATTTAGATATTCTTATTGAAAATATGAAAGAAACAATGGTGAATGCTAGCGGTGTAGGTTTGGCAGCACCACAAATTGGAAAAGCTATTAGATTATTTATAATAAATGCAACTCCTTTTAGTGAAGACGACGAATTGGAAGAAGAAGAACGTACGTTTTTAGCAACGTTCGATAAAGTGTTTATTAACGCTAAAATTTTAAAAGAAGAAGGCGATGAATGGGCTTTTAATGAAGGCTGCTTAAGTATTCCAGATATTAATGAAGATGTTTTTAGACAAGAAAAAATTACCGTTGAATATTTAGATGAAAATTTTGAAAAACATACCGAAGTATTTGACGGACTAGCAGCAAGAGTTTTTCAACACGAATACGATCATATTGAAGGAATTCTATTTACTGATAAAATTTCCTCATTAAAAAAACGATTGATAAAAAAGAAATTAGAAAACATTTCAAAAGGGAAAATCAATCCAAAATATAGAATGAAATTTCCCCTATTAAAAAGATAAAACCTCCCATAACCTACAAAGGGATATCAAAAATTAAAAAAAACTTAAATGCTTAGGTGTTTAAACAACTAAATAACAATAAAATAAATGGAATTAAAAGACATTGTATCTGTAAACGGTAAACCAGGTTTGTACGAAATTAAAGCACAATCTAAAGGTGGAATTATTGTAGAATCTTTATTAGATGGTAAAAAGTTTCCAGTTACTGTTACACATAATATTAGTGCCTTAAACGAAATTGCTATTTATACCTATGAAGAAGAAGTTCCGCTTCGTATTATCTTAAAAAGTATTGGCGAAAAAGAAGCAGGTAAAGAAGCTATTAGTCATAAAGAAAGTGGTAAAGTTTTAACTTCCTATTTTAGAGAAGTTTTACCAAATTTTGACGAAGAACGTGTATATACTTCAAACATAAAAAAAGTATTACAGTGGTATAATTTATTAGCTTCAAAAAATTTCGACTTTGCTGCAATAAAAGAAGAGGAAGAAGAAATTGAAGAAGTATAAATTATGAACTCCCGAGAACAGCAACTTAAAGCATTTGGTCGATTGTTAGATATTATGGACGAGTTGCGTTTAAAATGTCCTTGGGATAAAAAGCAAACTTTTCAATCGCTTCGTCATTTAACCATTGAAGAAACCTATGAATTAGGCGATGCCATTCTTAATAACGATTTACAAGAAATCAAAAAAGAATTAGGCGACGTATTGCTTCATATCGTTTTTTATGCAAAAATTGGTTCGGAAACAGACACTTTTGATATTGCAGATGTTGCCAATTCAATTTCAGAAAAATTGATTTATAGACATCCACATATTTATGGAGATGTTACAGTAAAAGACGAAGAAGAAGTAAAACAAAACTGGGAACAGCTAAAGCTAAAAGAAGGCAAAAAATCTGTTTTAGAAGGCGTTCCCAAATCGTTACCAGCTATGGTAAAAGCTAACAGAATACAAGACAAGGTTGCTGGTGTTGGCTTTGATTGGGAAAAACCCGAACAAGTTTGGGAAAAAGTACAAGAAGAATTGAATGAATTAAATGCAGAAATTAAAAAAGGAAATACCGCTAATATTGAAGCTGAATTTGGCGATGTATTATTTTCTATGATTAACTATGCGCGTTTTATTAAAGTAAATCCAGAAAATGCCTTAGAGCGTACCAATAAAAAATTTATTAATCGATTTCAGTACTTAGAAACAGCAGCTAAAAAAATTGACAAATCGCTTCACGATATGTCTTTAGAGGAAATGGATGTTTTTTGGAATGAAGCAAAACAATTTTATAGTTAAATAAAAAATTAGTTATATTAGTATAGTTAAAACTTCAACTATGCACATAGAAGCGAAAAGTCCGGAAACGTACATTGCAAAAATTCCTGAAGAAAGAATACCCTATTTTAAAAAACTAAGAAAAACTATCTTAGAAAATATACCAAACGGATTTGAAGAACAAATGAGTTATGGAATGATTGGTTATGTAGTTCCAAAAAGCCTGTATCCAAGTGGTTACCATTGTAATACAGATTTGCCATTACCATTTGTTAATATTGCTTCTCAAAAAAACTTTATAGCCTTATATCATTCTGGAATCTATGCAAATCCAGAACTACATGATTGGTTTATAAACGAATATTCCAAACATTCTAAAAGAAAATTAGATATGGGTAAAAGCTGTATTCGCTTTAAAAATGCCGCAGAAATCCCTTTTGAATTAATAGCTGAATTAATGCAAAAAATAACACCAAAACAATGGATTGCA
>Ga0193958_1000304_pt1 | contig 19524 bp, 19 predicted proteins | sample FB_1_MG_FD_140320 | JGI IMG/M metagenome (GOLD analysis project Ga0193958, IMG submission 140320) | Microbial mat bacterial communities from the Broadkill River, Lewes, Delaware, United States - FB_1_MG | ecosystem: Environmental > Aquatic > Freshwater > River > Microbial mats | place: USA...
CGCAGCCTAGACAGTATCCAGCGTTTGATCGGACAGAAAATCAAACGCCTGCACCGCCCAGGCTTTGAGGTGAACTACCGTGATGATTTAATTAAAAAAATCGCTCAACATAAACGCCCTATGCGCCGCAATAAAGCCAGCCAAACTCAAGTAAAAAAAGCAGGCTCTGGCAGCAAGAAACCTAAGAAGAAGTAACAGCTATCAATAAACCACTTACTTAAAAAAACTCATCCACCGCTGGGGACCGGTAGTGATCCCCAGTCTGAATGAAGTATCCGAGCCTTCCCAGCGCTATACACTTCATCATGATGCTAAGCAGAAAAGGGTAAGCAAACCGCTTCTTCCAAAGGAAGTTTTGTAATGTTCTGTAACTGGGATAGTAGCGAATTAGAGATTATGTACAATTCTGTAGCGTTAAACTTATTTGCTAATGACTGTGGCTACCGGCTTAGTCTTGCTTAACAAAAATTAACTTATTGGTATCAAAGCCAATCTCCGCTGCCTTTTTTATAAAGCGTGCTTTGAGTTCGGGTGCAATGGTTTTATTGCGTGATAATAGCCATAAATATGATAAGTCAGGCCCTGAAACAAAGGCATATTCATAGCCTTCTTTATCTAAATCAAACACCACATAAGAACCATAAAAGGGGCCAAAAAATGAGACCTTGAGATAGCCTGTATCACTGCTCTGGACAAATTTTGCCTTGCCAACCGCTTCTTTCCACTGTTTTTTTGCTGGTGAATAGCCTTTATTCAGCACTTTCACACTACCATCGCTTCGCAAGCTGTAAGTTGCTGACACCTGCTCTAAACCACGTTCAAACGAGTGATCCAAGCGCGCTATTTCATACCATGTACCAAGATAACGGTTTAATTCAAAGTCTTTAACAGGACTCACTCCCGCTGGCATTCCAGTACAAGCGCTGAGTAAGAAGGCAATGCCCCATATGGCTATTTTCTTCATGATGATCCTCATTATTGTTAGTCATTATGCAGCCAGTGAGGCTACCTAAGTCAGGTGAGCTCCTGAAATATTTTCACTGGCCACTCCTTTAATATCAATACGCACTAGGGCATTAGATAATGAAATAAATGCTGTGCTGCTATTTGCTGCTTACCAAGATCACTGAGCATCATATAAAACCCTTCCGGTGCAGGTGCGTTCACTTGGGCACTCACACAGCGTACACGATTCGATGCCAGCATGTTAGAGACCAAGCTGGTGCGCCCCAATGCAATGCCTAAGCCTTGCTCGGCCAGCTGGTAGGCGATCAGAGAGTTATCCACCACCCAATCTTGCTGCCCTTTATTTTGCTGATGGTTTTGTAAGACCTCTCCCATCACCCCAAGCACTGGCACACCCACTAACTGTTCTTGCCACCAACGCCACTCATGATAATAGCCCGATACATGAATCAGTGGTAAAGCCGCTAACTCCGCTTCACTCAGCTCAGGCGATGCCACTGGAAATAGCTGGTCTTGGGACAATAAGCACAAGCCTTGATGCTCTGACTGCTTTTCAATCAGCCGATACCCAATCTCCAAATGCGCATTTTGACTCGACTTCTCAGGCTCCCACACATCATGCGTGAACTCCATGGTGATATCAGGGTTATCCTGTTTAAACGCTCGCAACCTTGACGCCAATATCAAGCTGCTGTAACTGATATTGCACCGAATATGAATTTTGTTTGACTGCTGTCGCGTTAAAAACTGATGTGTCACATTGTCTAACTGCTGAATCAACTCTCGCGTATCTAACCAGTATCGACGCCCCTGTTCGGTCAGGCTTAAGCCATGTGCATGACGTTTAAATAACTGGCAATGTAACTGCGACTCCAAGGCTTTGATTTGCTTGCTCACAGCCGCTTGCGTGATATTCAACTCACTCGCGGCACGAGTGAAACTGGAATAACGTGCGGATGCCTCAAAGCTACGTAACCAAGTCAAAGGTGCCTGTTTACTCATAAAATCTTCTTCCTTTGAATAAAATATTTTGCGCCATCGATATGAACGCTCCTTGTCTTTATTTTCTTTCAGTGTACCGAAATTAAGCACATCGATACATAACCATTATTTTGTCTCAGAGCAGTCGATTTTCGTTTGCACAAAATTGATCACAGCAGACAAAATCATATCAGCACTTTCACTTTTATTACCTTGATACCAATAAGCCTTATGCCACACTTATCCATTTCACGACGTACTCGTGCCACCCCTTTTACCTCTCGCTTACAACACGCTGGCGTTAAGGCTTATACCGTTTACAATCACATGCTCTTAGCAACGGTCTTTCGCACCCCGCAAGAAGATTACGATCATTTGTGTGAGCACGTACAAGTCTGGGACGTCTCCTGTGAGCGCCAAGTGCAAATCCAAGGGCCAGATGCACAAAAGCTGGTGCAATGGATGACCCCCAGAAATATCACCCATACAGAACTGGATCAGTGCTTATATCTACCGTTGTGTGATGAGCAAGGTAAACTAATGAATGATCCTGTGGGCATTAAAATTGATGCGCAAACATGGTGGCTAAGTATTGCGGATTCTGATGTTTTACTCTGGGCAAAGGGTTTAGCTTGGGGTAAAGGACTCGACGTCACAATCACCGAACCAGACGTTGGCCCTATCGCCGTTCAGGGCCCGAAGGCAAATACACTCATGGCGCGTGTATTTGGTGGGTCGGTGCATGATATTCGCTTCTTTCGTTACAAGCGTCTTAGCTATCAAGGACACCCTTTTATCGTGGCACGCTCCGGCTGGTCTAAGCAAGGTGGCTTTGAAATCTATATTAATCATGCTACATACGGACAAGCACTCTGGGATGAATTATTTGAAAAAGGCCAAGACCTGAATGTGGGTCATGGCTGTCCTAACCTCATTGAGCGTATTGAAAGTGGTCTACTCTCCTTTGGTAATGATATGGACTATCAGCACACGCCATTAGAGTGTGGACTCGATGCATTTTGTAACCTAGATCAAGATATAGATAGCATGAGCCTCAATGCGCTACGCCACCAGCAACAACACGGCGTTTCCTCTCAGCTTATGGGGGTCATCGCTCCTGATCTATTGCACACTCCAGAGCAAATTAGTCTATTAATCAATGGACTCCCAGCAGGTGATATTACCTCGCACTGTATTTCACATCATCATCAAGCTTGGTTAGGATTTGTGAGATTTAATCAAGATGACTTGAAATTACTGTCTAGTGCTGAAAAATCCTTAACAATTCAGACAGAACATGGCACTGTCAAGGCTATCTGTTGTGAGTTGCCCTTTAACTTTGAGCAACTTGCATTACCATCACAGACTGTCTGAGGAGACACCATGCACACATCAGGAGACCATCTTACACTTCCTGCTATGTACGACTCGCTTCATGAGAGTATTGGCCACCAAGCCAATTACGTGCCGTTAAGCCCAACGGCGTTTTTGTCCCGTACTGCGGATATTTACCCACACAAAACCAGCTTAATTTATGCGGACCAACAATACACATGGGCACAAACCGAACAGCGCTGTCAGCAACTCGCCCATGCCCTGCAAAAACTAGGACTTAAGCAACACGATACAGTTTCAGTATTGGCCTTTAACACCCCTGAGACATTTGAAGCTCACTTTTTCATCCCTATTGCTGGTGGCGTGATTAACACCATTAATACAAGACTAGATGAGCCGACAGTCCGCTATATTCTAAATTTCGCTGAAACTAAAGCCATTGTGGTTGACCGAGAACTGCTTCCACTGGCCATTGAAGGCATTCGTGACCGGCAAAAAGCGGGTAGCCAAGTTCCAGTAATTGTAATTGATGACCCTATGGCAGATACACAGCCTGCCATTCCCGATGACCTAGATATTCATACCTATCAGCAGCTGTTACAAACACCGCTTCAAAAGCCAGACTATCTAGATTGCTGCGTTGATAATGAACTTCAGCCGCTTGCTATTAACTTTACCTCAGGCACCTCCGGTAATCCCAAAGGCGTGGTCTATCACCATCGAGGCTCGTATTTGATGTCTATGGGAACCATTGCAGGCTGGCCACTGCCGATGCACCCAGTATATCTCTACAGTGTCCCACTTTTTCATTGCAATGGCTGGGGGCATGCTTGGAGTATGACCGCCATGGCTGCCACCATTATTTGTGTCCGACACATTGTACCCAAACTTATCTTCGAGCAAATGCAACACTACAATGTCACTCATTTTGGTGGCGCACCGATTGTATTGAACATGCTCGCTAACTCCCCCGATTGCCCCAAACACATTGCCAAAGATCGAGTGATACATTGCATGACTGCAGGTGCTCCACCACCTGCCCCTGTCCTAGCACAGATGGAGTCCATGGGCTTTGATGTGATGCATGTCTATGGACTCACAGAAACCTATGGGCACATTTTACAAGGCAGCCCCCAGACCTTGTGGAACGAGGCGACACAAGAAAAAGTGGCTGAGCTTAAATCCCGTCAAGGGGTACGCTTTCCGATGACTGAGTCGGTTGAAGTACTAGACCCTGAAACGTTAATACCTGTGGCGCGTAATGGCGTTGATATCGGCGAAATCGTTATACGCTCCAATACAACGATGAGTGGCTATTTAAAAGCCCCCGAGGCAACTGCGGAGGCATTCCGAGAAGGTTGGTTCTGGAGTGGGGACTTAGCGGTGATCCATAGTGATGGCTATATCCAAGTCAAAGATCGCGCTAAAGATATTATTATTTCAGGGGGTGAGAATATCTCATCTGTTGAAATTGAAAATGCGCTCTACAAGCACCCCGCTGTGCGTGAAGCAGCTGTAGTCGCCATGCCGGATGAAACTTGGGGTGAAACACCCTGTGCCTTTGTCGAGTTAAAAGAAGGCGCTAAGGCTACAGAAAAGGCAATTATTGCGCATTGCAAACAGCACTTAGCGGGCTTTAAAAAGCCTAGTAAAGTTATTTTTGGCCCTCTACCCAAAACGGCGACGGGGAAGATCCAGAAGTATGCGTTGCGGGCTCAGGTTAAGAGATAATTTATCAACTAGGTTAGTATGACTTAACTTCCATGTGGAGAGCTTACTTTAAACGACTTACATTGCTGTAACTCCTGTAATTTTTTATACAGGAGTTACTTTTATCTAAAATAGTAAAAAGGCAAGTATAATTAAACAATTAGCAACCAATAATTCACTAAAAATTGACCCAGCCGTGTTAAGTGTTAGACCCCACTCATCTGTAACTAATTGATCACTTATCAACAAAATCATTAGTATCTATCCCGCTTGAATAATAACTAATAATGATAAGAGGTCAACTGTGACAGATATCCGCATGGACAATGAGCAACTACAAGACTCCCCTAATGTTGATGCAACACCTTCCCCTAGCTTTGAACCTGGTGATAACTTTGAAAGCATCATGCAAGAACTGACTACAGGCACGGTTTCAGAGCACTCAAACAATAGTCAGGATGCTATATTTAACACACCTGAGAAATCCCCAGAGGAAATCGCTGCAGAGCTGCTATCACCTACACAAGGAACAGAGCCAGAACCACACAAAGCCACCTCAGAAACTCACACGGTCGAACCTTTATGGGGTACACAATTCTCCACAGCTGCTCCAGCTGACTCCCTATCAGAGGCCATAGAAAGTACGGCTGTAGACAGCTCAGATATTGAACAAACAATCAGTGATGTAGTAGCACCAGAGGTCGCAGAGCCTGCGCAACCTTCTCACCAAGAAAACCTCTTTGATAAAATTGATCAAACACTCTCACAATCAAATGCAGCCAGCCATGCCATGTTTAGCTCAATTGCTGAATACAAGCGTGTGCAAGATGAAATTACCAAGCTGATTACGATGCTTCATACAGGCATTCAACATAAGCGCCAACAAGCTACACACATCAAACATGAGTTGGCAGTCAAAAGCCACCAACAAGCGGCTTTTTCGGCAGTTGCAAGGTCAAATGAAAGCTTAGATGAATCCGCACAGGTTGCTGCTTGCTCACAGGATGCGGATACTAGTTGCGACACAATGGTGCACCACACCCGCGAAATTCAGCAAAACCTAGGCAAAGACCTAGCTACATGTTTTGTAAAGCTGAATCAAGTCGAAGAAGAAACCAATCTGTTGAAGTTACGCCTACAATATATTGAGTTATTGAAGTCAATTACCCACGATATTGACTCACTCAATGACTTACGAGTAAAGGCGCAAGACCATAAGGCTCGATTTCAAAGCTGCAGCAGTTTCTTCCAGTAAAGCACTACGACCCTTAGAGTTTGGGAGTGATACACCACACTCATCCCACACTCTGCTTGTCATTCTGATGTGTTTAAGTGCTTGGCCTCTTGATTGCCTTTGAGGTTGGGCACTTTCAAAAAGCATACTGTCCCCCTACCAATGTGTGCTTCCAATACCCCAATATTTAAGAAGGAATAACCTCCAATGGCAACCATTGTCCCCAAAACCATTCCCTCAAAAGCCACTCCTGATGAAAAGCATTTATTCTCTGTCCTAAAAAAACTTCCTAAGGACTGTAGTGTCTTTTACGAACCTCTCATTAACCAACGCCAACCTGACTTTATTGTAGTCTCACCACGTATCGGCATTATGGTTATTGAGGCCAAAGGGTGGTCACTTGATTACATTGACACTGCCAATCACCTTACTGTTCAAGTGAAGTCAAAAGGGCGTATCGAAGACAGAACTAACCCAGCTGAGCAAGCAAAACAGTATATGTTCGATACCATGAACATGCTCAAAAATGCAGACAAGGCCTGTGTAATTACCAACACCACTGGCAGTTATCGGGGCAACCTGAAGTTCCCCGTTGGGTTCGCCGTAGCGATGAGCAATCTTAGCCGCCATGAAGCAAATAACAATAAGCTATCAGCTGTCTTTCAGAGCCAAAACTACATATTCAAAGATGATATTGAATCCTTAGAAAAATTGACCTCGGGTGAAATTGAGCTTTTTCTAAAAGGTAAATTTACCTCAAAATGGAAATCTCCTTTAATGACCGACAAACAATTTAAAGCGATTACGCGTCTTATCAACCCAGTGATTAAAATAAAGCCGAGCAGTAATGCAACGGTTAACAAACCTTCTAAGCCGGATGACCAAAGTGCAAACATGCCTATTGGCGAGCTACTTTCGTCAATCAAACAGCCAATAGAGGCGGCCTCTGATGGGGAAAATCATGTTGAGGAATATATCCCAAAAGATATCTATGACACGATCTCCCAATCTTTTGCACAACTGCTAGGTAACACCAAAGAAAGTCGGCAAAATATCGCGCACCACAAACAGCGGGTGAGCTACTTAAAACAGCAGATCAGCGTTGCAGAATTACTTATCAGTGAGCAAGGAGCATTGCCACAAGCAATGACCCAAGAAGATGATGCCAACGCTATTGAATCAACTAAAAAGACAGTTGTAAAACATGACTGCCAACGGATTGAAGCCTTTGCAACCTCAATGAGTCAGCTAGTCACTGACAACAAAATCGATAAGGCACTAGAAGCGTTTGATCAAATGAAGCTTCATGCTGTCACTACTCGCTTGCGTCTAGAATATATCCAAGAACTCAAGCAGCTCCTTAATGAAATGGAGAAACAGCAAGTGCTAGAGTCCAAGGTTGGTCACATTTCAAGGATATTGAACCCAAACAATGCAGTGGACCAACCCACTAAAAACATGGCTATCCCTGCATAAAGCACACTCAGTTCAATAAGGTGCATCAACCCTAGTACCTAAGCATAGCGAGCCAGCACCCAGCCAGCTCGCTCCTCTTAGCTCATTAGTACAATAAGTCCACATCACCAATTGGCTTGGAGCAACAGGCTAAGACATAACCTTCCTCAACCTCTTTATCTGAAATCCCTCCGTTATGGACCATGTGTACCTCACCAGAGACTTTTTTCACCTTACAGGTACCACACACACCGAATTTACACGCACTTGGAATATTTAATCCCACTGCCAGTGAAGACTCCAACAAGGTTGTTGCCTGTGTTGAAGGCGTCGCTTGACCTGAGCTTAGGAAATTCACCGTCACTGGCACACTTTCATCAGGGATGAAATCATCAAAGTCCTCAGCAGTTTGCTCTTCTACCACCGGTTCATTGAAGCTTTCTTCGTGGTAATGATTCATATCAAAACCAGCGGCATTCAAAATATCCCGTACCGCTTGCATAAAGGGCGCTGGACCACAGCAGAACACTTCTCGCTCAAAGAAATCAGGCGTGGTTAACTCCAAAATAAGTTGATTGAAGCGTCCGACATACCCCGGCCATGCTTGAAATGCATCACGCTGATTAACAATCCATGATAGCTGAATGCTCGGTACACGTGCCGACATACGCTCCAGCCCTTCTCGGAAAATAATGTCCGATGGCTTACGTGCACAGTGAATAAAGCTGATATCGGGGTCGCCACCTCGATCAAACAAGTAACTGGTCATGGACATCATGGGGGTGATGCCACTGCCTGCGGAGATAAAACAATATTTCTCTGCGGGATAGTTATATAAATGAAACTCCCCCACAGGCCCAAAGGCGCGGAGTTGCATCCCCGGCTTTAAATTTTCAAACAACCAACGACTCCCCATACTATCGGCCTGTGCTTTGACGGTCACAGATAGCGACAATGGGCGAGATGGACTGGATGAAATGGTATAAGTACGGTAAATCATTTGCCCATTGATAGGCAGCTCTAGAGTAATAAACTGCCCCGGTGCAAAGTTGAACCAGTTGTTAGACGCGGTACGAAAAGAGAACGTCACCACATCCACAGTCTCTGGCACCACACTCACCAACTCTAATAGCTCGCTTTGCGCGCACCAAGGGCGACTTTTATCTAAGGACTGAAACATCTCCCGACTAGACTGAGGAACCTCTGTAACAGCCTTAGCCGGTTGTGCTTCAGTTTGTACCAAGGTAACAGGCAAAGGCGTATTAAACGGCACCGTCATTGCGCTATTGCTAGGCTGTGGCTCGTGTGGTTGCAAGGCTGGGATATGAATCGAGCTGGCTTCTGAGGTAGTACCCAAGGCGTTTTTACTAAACTCACAATACCAATCAACAAACTGAATCACGCCACCTTCATGGGCTTTTGAATAAGGCCCAGGTCGATAAGCGGGTGAATTTACCCCAATCTGGTTTTCTTCCACCACTTGGCGATCTTGATCGTTTGTCGCTGACCATACCTTAATCAAATCTTGTAGGTCATAATCCTCACCTTCCACCGCATCTTTGTGCACCAACCACTTTGTAGTCACTTCAGTTTCAGTGGGGCTTAACGGGGTAATTCTAAAGGTAATTGCATGATCAGACAGGAAATGATTCCAAGTACTGGGGTAATGAAACAATAACAAAGTACCCAGTGCTTTATCATCAACCTGAGTCAGGCACTTTTGGGTCGCCACTTTACCGTCCATGGTGAAAGACTCACCTACCCCAGTCAGCGGCATTCTAGCAACACGATATTGCCCATCCTCATCCATATAAAAACGAGAAGGCAGCCCCATCGCTTCACACTTCGCCCAGTGCTCATCCATCATAGCAGGTGCCCCATCACCACCGACTCCCGTAATGGCGGGGTCATCTGAGTAAGTACGGCATAATTCAGGATGAGAGCCTTGGCAATGATAACATTCGCGATTGTTTTCAAAGACCAGCTTCCAGTTCCCATTTTCAACAATGGTGCTTTCATAAGCGACTTTAGCATCGCGCAAATGATGTGGGAGCAAATACGGCTCCACTTGGCGGGCAAACGTATCAAAGTCTGGGGCTTGATCTGCCAAACAGATGTACATATTGCCCGCCATTGAACGGCAATGTACCACACTCAGATTAAAGTCCTGTGGGCGGAAATCATCCCCCATATCCTTTGCGTATTTTAGCTTACCATCAAGATCATAAGTCCACTGATGATAAGGGCAGACAAGGTTTGGGCTATTCCCCTTTTCCTTTGAACAAAGTCGTGAACCACGATGCTTACAGGTATTGTGAAAGGCATTAATCTCACCCTCTTGGCTGCGCACAATGATGACACTGTAATCTCCCACTTTATAGGTCATGTAATCCCCAGCCTCTGGGATCTCACAATCATGTCCTGCAAATAACCATTCCCGATAGAATAAGTTCTCTAAGTCAGCCTGATAAATGCTGGCATCTTTGTAAAAAGCTTGTGGCAGGCTATGGTCAGGCTGGCGCTGCAGGAGTTGCTCATAAAGTGATATTTTTGAATCCATACCGAAAAACGCTCAAAGGTCAGGTAGCAAGTGACGCCTAAAATCAGGCATTTAAAAACCCCCAAACTAGCATCGAAAAACAGGGCTGACCAGAAACAATCTTGCAGAGGAAGCACTCAAATTTTTTCATTCATACCAAGACAAGGATACGATACGCTTAAGGTATTTTGTTTGCCCTAGCCAAAAAATATCCCCCACTCAAGCTTAGGAAAATGGCCCCACCATTACCTCAAAACCTTTCACTTCCTCCAAAATAATCGAGGATCGAGCATCTTTGACACCAGGAATGGACAACACCTCTTGCTCCAAGAATCGTCCATATGCTTCTAAGTCCGGTGCTACCACATCCAATATAAAGTCCACACTGCCAGATAACTTATAACACGACTGTACCTGTGGTAACGCACGTATTGTGTCTCTAAACTCTTGTGCCAACGCGATATTGCTGCGTTCAATTTTAACTTCAACAAATGAACGGACTTCATGCCCAAGCTTTTGACGATCTAGGGCAACCGTGAACTGTTTAATCACACCTTGCACCTGAAGTTGCTGTACTCGGCGCTGTACTGCTGAGGCGGATAAATTGACTCGCTCTGCTAATTCTATCCAACTTAAGCGCCCATCCTCTGCCAGCTGCTTCACAATTTGCCGATCAAAATTATCCATTCACGCAGGATCTCCCCATATTTCATCACAAAAATTAGAAATTACTGCAAACACATCACAAGATACCAAGATTATAGCAGGGTACCCCCAGCGCATCCGACTTAGAATAAAAGTCATAAGAAATCACACTGACTAAGGAGCAACAATGTCACACCTAAAGAAAGTTGACCATATCTCTTATGCCTGTGAAAAAGGCAGTATTGAACGCTGGGCATGGTTTCACATCGAAGTCGAAGGTGGCACGCTGATCAAGCGCATTGATGATGTACGACCTGATGATCCTGACAGCAGTATGAAAATTTGGTGTATTGATTTTGGTGACTTTGGTATTGCCTTGATTGAAGGTATCGATCGGGCAAAGAAATCTCAGGTCACACACTTTGTTGAAAAGCATGGGGACCACTCTTGCCAGCATGTTGCTTATGATTGCTATAACTTAGAGGCCTTTCAGCGGCACATGATTAAAAAAGGCGGTCACCCTCGCGGCTCGACACTTGTACGTGATGATGGATTTGGCATCCTGAAACAAATGTTTGCCAAAGGCTATGCTTCAGGCCATGCAGGGGAAGCCACTTTCCCAGAGTATTGCCAGCGCCCTCAGTCCAGTGAAGAAGCCAGTGATATTCAAATCACTTTTTCCAATGAAGCCGGTGAAGGCTTTTATAATCAGGTTCAAGAAGCCATTGAAGAAGGTGATGAGCAGCCATTTTTTGATTTTTCAAAAATGCCCAGTGACTGGGAAGTTCCGGCAGAGCACACAGTGGGTCGCTAATCTCTGACAATTTATACGCAGACTCAGTCAAATACGCACTGAGTCTGCACATTCATCATCAGCCAATAACGATTCAGTCATTCATTACTTCTCAACGAGAGAAAAGTGCTATTATCCTCTATCTTCGGATAAATCAGTGGCTTCACTAGGGAAAATCAGCTTGCCTACTACACCTTCATTCGCATCACACACCAGTACGCTTATTGATAATTTTGCAAAAACGCGCCCTATTCATGCAAACTCACTGATTCTTAGCATATATGGGGATACTATCTGCCCCCGTGGTGACACTATTTGGCTAGGGAGCTTGATCAAATTAGTCGAACCATTGGGTATCAGCCAGCGTTTAGTACGTACCTCGGTCTTTCGTTTATCAGAAAAGAATGTTTTACAATCAAAACAAGTCGGTCGTCGCAGCTATTATTCCCTAACAAACCGCGCCTTTAGACAATTCATTACCGCCTCAAAGCGTATCTATGCTGCGCAACCACTCTCATGGGATGGTCAGTGGCGTTTGGTATTTACTTCGTTAGGAGGAATCACTACAGAACAACGTGAGATGGTGCGTAAAGAACTGAATTGGCTAGGCTTTAATCGCATCACTGCGGGTGTATATGGCCATCCTACAGCAGATATTGATGATGTTAAAAAGCTGACCCGCGAACTAGACTTAGAAGATAATATTGTGATTCTACAAGCCACCGCCGCCTCGTCTGATCATGTACCTCTAGCCAATAAACTGATTAGTCAATGTTTTGATCTAGACTCCAGTAATGAACAATATACGGCTTTTATTAAAGACTTTGAAACGATTTTAGCCGCTGCACATCGCGAACAAACGCTTGACCCCAAGCTCTGTTTTTTAATTAAAACCTTACTGATTCATCGCTTTCGCCATATTCTGTTAAAAGAGCCCGCCCTTCCCCAAGCACTACTGCCAGAAAATGCCTTAAGCCTGCGTGCTAGAGACATGGTCGGATCCCTGTATCAAATGATTCAGGAACCCGCAGATCGCTACTTTACCGAAGTCAGTGAAACCGAAGGTGGAGAGTTTAAACAAGCCCCTGCGGATTATTTCTTACGTTTTAAAGAATAAAGCACCTGTCTAAGCGATACCGCTGGTATGGCTAGAGCCTTTGGCAACTCACACTAAAGCCTGTGTAAAAAAGCATTAACTCTGCTGCTTATTTACACGCGCTTGCGTTTTACCACTCAATTTATCCGTGATAATATCAGATGATCTTTATTATTGATTTTTATAAAGATTTACCCCAGCCCCCTAATAAAAATGAGGTACGACTATGTCACGGATGGCATTTATCTCCACTCTCCTGCTCGCCCTGAGCATTTCTTCAACCGCCTCTGCCAATAGCAGCGAACGTCTTTATTACGCGTCCAAAGGCGGCTACCTGCAAGCCGCGAAAGACCTGATTGAAAAAAAAGGTGCTAGTACTCGCTATGCCAATATTCATGGTGAAACAGCACTCTATGCAGCCAGTGCTGGCGGAAATATACCCATGGCTCAATACCTAATTGAGCAACATGCCAATGTGAATCAAGGTAATAGCAACCGTAGTACGCCCCTGCACATCGCTAGCCAGCGAGGGAATCTGGCGATGGTCAAACTCTTAATTGAAAAAGGAGCCAGTGTTGATCAGGCAGATAGTAACGGTGTCACGGCACTACATGAGGCCGCAGCGGCGGGGCATTTTGGAATTGCCCAATACCTAATGATTAAAGGTGCCAATACTGAGGCTTCTACAATACAAGGCTGGCTACCACTGCATCATGCAGCACGTTTTGGGCATATCCGTATTGTCAGCACCTTGCTCTATCGCGGTACACCGATGTATACCCGCACTAGTGAGGGGAAGACTATTTTTGATTTGGCACGCATTGCCCAACACGATGATATGTTGGTGTTTTTGGCAAAGTATGCAGGGACACTATAAACCGTACCACCTCACAAACATTCGGCACAGAGCGAGTGTTTAAAGTAATCATCAGGTGCCAACCGTAAAGCTTGGCACCTTGTGTATCACCAACGATTAACGCTGATCAAAGTCCACCACAACTTCATCTGAGACAGGGTGAGCTTGGCATGCCAAAATATAGCCAGAAGCCACTTCATGCGCCTCTAAGCCATGTGCAATATCCATTTCAACCTCACCTTGAGTCACCTTCGCTTTACAGGTCGAACACACTCCGGCTTTACACGCATAAGGTAACTCCATGCCATTGTGCATCCCTGCATCAAGGATATTCTCACCAACGGTAGCAAGATCAAAGCTGGTTGAGCGGCCATCTGCAACCACTGTCACCTTACACATTTTCTCTTCGCCATAAGTATCGATGCGCTGTTTAGAGCGCTCCAACATCGCTGCGGCATCTTCAGAGGAGTTTGCAAACAACTCGTAATGAATCGCCTCATCACTAAGTCCCGAGGCTCTAAAGCCACGTGAAACTTCTGACATCATTGCCTCTGGCCCACAGATAAATACATCATCTGTTTGAGTGATATTAATCAGGCCGGATTTGTGTAGTGCTGCACCTTTCACATTATCAATGCGACCATTGAGCAAGTCAGCTCCTTGATCTTCTTGATTCATGATATTGACCCAATGAAAACGACTTAAATAGCGGTTTTTCACAAAGCTCAGCTCATCTTTAAACATCACCGAATGACTACGACGATTGCCATAAATCAATGTGACTGAGCTATTGGGTTCTTCATGCAAGATGGTTTTGATAATGGATAAAATCGGAGTAATCCCACTACCAACAGCCAAACACATATAACGCTTTGCATGATCAGCACTTAAGGGCGAGTTAAAACTTCCTTGTGGTGGCATCACCTCCACCGTATCCCCTAGTGCGAACTCATCATTGGCAAAGTTAGAAAACTGCCCGTTTTTCACACGTTTAATTGCAACGCGTAAATGACCATCATGCACACCTGAGCAAATGGAGTAAGAGCGACGCACTTCTTCACCAGCAATTATTGCTCGCAGTGTAACAAACTGCCCTTGTACAAACTGAAACGTCTCTTGTAACTCAGCAGGAATATCAAAGCCGATACACACCGCAGTGTCTGTTTCTGGCTGGAGATAATTGATGGTTAAGGGGTAAAAATGGGTATCCGACATGGGGACATCCTTAAATATGCTTGAAGTAATCGAAAGGCTCTAAACACTGCTGGCACTGAAACAATGCTTTACAGGCAGTGGAGCCAAATTCACTAATACGTTGGGTATCCAGAGAGCCACAACGGGGGCACTTAATACCAGCATCGGGGGTCAGACCACAGCTCCCACACGCCTCAGGGTCTGGCGGCGCGATTCCGTACTCTTGCAACTTCGCCTTGCCCGCAGGTGATAAATTCTGAGTCGTCCAAGCCGGTGCCAGTTGTGTACGCACACGTACCTCATTAATACCTGCCTGCGCTAATGTGCTGATCACATCGCTGCGCATGGTTTCCATTGCAGGACAACCAGAGTATGTCGGGGTAATACTGATTACATAGTTACCTGATTCGTAACTCACATCACACAGTACACCCAGCTCCCATAAGCTAATCACCGGAATTTCTGGATCTTTAACCTGATCGAGAATATTCCAAATCTCTGGATAGGGAGAGGCTTCACGACGCTGCAAACGCTCCACCCAAGTGGCATGTTGCTGGATCACCAGCGACACCCAGGGTATGAGCGATGTACAAACTGCATCTCAGTCAACAAGTGCCCCAAGTTCTCAGTGTGGTAACCGATACGCCCACCGCGTACAGCCCATGAATCCTCAGGACATGTCAGTGTCGCCTCCTCCACAATTGCAGCCACCTGATCGCGCCAAGCAGACTTGAGTGCCGTACTGTCTACTGCAACACCTGCCTCTACCAATTGCTGCTCTAGCGCATCCAGCTCAAACATCTCATGGGTATAACCCCACAATGCATCCAACGCTTTTTGCATGCGTTGATGGCTTTCTTCTGTGCCATCGCCTAAACGCAATGTCCAATCACGACTACGGCGCAGGTGATACTGTGTTTCTTTAATGGCTTTGGCCGCAATCGCCGCAATGGTTTTATCTGCTGATTGCATTAAGCGGGGTAAATACAGCGAATTAAATACATCAACAAACAACTGACGCACAATCGTGTAAGCAAAGTCCCCTCGAGGCAGCTCGTTAATCAGCAAGTTCCTAAATGCCCGCTCATCACGAAGGTACGCAAAGTCATCTTCGGTACGACCATCATCAGCCAACTCGGCTGCATAGCTGTAATACATTCTGGCGCGACCAATATAATCCAGCGCCACATTACTCAAAGCAATATCCTCTTCCAAAAATGGGCCATTACTCGTCCATTCTGAAATCCGGTGCCCCAGTACCACTGAGTCATCACCCAAGCGAGTCACATACTCCAGTGTTGCCGCTTTTAAATCCATGTTTTGCATCGAATCCATACTCATCCCTGCTTACATATTGTTAACGGCATCAGGCAATTGGTAGTACATTGCATGACGGTAAGGCTTATCATCTGATGGATCATAAAAGCTCTCGCTATCATCTTCCTGCGATGCACAAATATCATCTGACTTCACTACCCAAATGCTCACGCCTTCACTACGACGTGTATAGCAGTCACGAGCATACTCTAAGGCTTGGGCTTGGTCTTCGGCATGCACACTACCCACATGCTTGTGATCAAGGCCGCGTCTTGAGCGGATAAACACTTCGTATAAGTCCATTGTATCGTTTGCCATCATATGCTCCTTACGCCGCAGCTTGTTGTGTCTTTACTTTCTGTTTCTCACGATAGGCATGCATTGCCTCACGTACCCAAGCACCTTCCTCATGTGCTTTAACATGATGCTCAATACGCTGACGGTTACAGTGTCCGTTGCCATTGATCACGTTATAAAACTCCTCCCAATCAATCTCACCGTGATCATAGTGACCACGTTCTTCATTCCACTGAATTTTAGAATCTGGGTGTTCCAATCCTAAGAACTCAATCTGGGGTACCGTCTGGTCAATAAACTTCTGGCGCAAGTCATCATTGGTTTCACGCTTGATTTTCCACTGCATGGAACGCGCAGAGTGTGCAGACTCCGAATCATGTGGTCCAAACATCATCAGTGCTGGCCAATAAAAACGATTCAGTGCATCTTGTGCCAACGCCTTTTGTGCCTCATTACCCTGTGCCAGTGCAATCATAATTTCGTAGCCTTGGCGCTGGTGAAAGCTTTCTTCTTTACAAATGCGAATCATCGCTCGTGAGTACGGCCCATAAGAAGTACGCTGCAATGACACCTGATTGACAATTGCCGCCCCATCAACCAACCAGCCAATCGCACCCACATCTGCCCACGTTTGCGCAGGGTAATTAAAGATTGAGGCATATTTAGCGGAGCCATCTTGTAAGGCTGCAATCAACTCTTCGCGGGTAATACCTAGGGTCTCTGTCGCAGAGTAAAGATATAAGCCATGCCCACCTTCATCTTGTACTTTTGATAACAACACCGCCTTACGACGTAACGAAGGGGCGCGCGTAATCCAATTTCCCTCAGGCTGCATCCCAATGACTTCGGAATGGGCATGTTGTGAGACCTGACGAATCAAGTTTTTACGATAGGCCTCTGGCATCCAATCTTTAGGTTCAATTTTTTCTTCTGCTTCAATTTTCCGCATGAAGTTTTCTTCAGGACTCATTGCTCTACTCCTTCTGCTTTTGCCACTAAGGTCAAGACATCGTAATTCGCAACCACTTCACCCTGTTGATTAATGATAGTGGTATCCCAACGCACCTCGCCGTAGTCCTCGGTTTCACGATTCACTTTCTGCTTACAGGTAAACTGCACTTGTAACTCATCACCCGCATACACTGGTGCCGCAAAACGAAGATTATCCAAGCCATAATTTGCCAATACAGGGCCTTCATCAGGCCAGACAAACAAGCCTGCTGCCAGTGATACTAAGAAGTAGCCATGTGCCACACGATCTTCAAAAAATGGATTACGTTGCGCAGCTTCTTGGTTCATGTGCGCATAAAAAGTATCACCGGATAACGCCGCAAATGACTCAATGTCTTCTAGTGTAATCACGCGCTTATCGGTAATCAGTGCATCACCAACAGACAAGTGCTCAAATGTTTTCTCAAAAGGATGTACCTCTGACTCTTGACGACTTGCCCCTGTCATCCAACTGCCGGTAATGGCCGTTAGCATATCTGGAGAGCCTTGAATCGCAGTACGCTGCATATAGTGCTTAACACCACGTACTCCCCCCATCTCTTCGGAGCCGCCTGCACGTCCTGGGCCACCGTGAACCAAGTGCGCAAGTGGTGAGCCGTGACCGGTTGATTCTTTGGCACAAGCCTCATTTAACACGACCATGCGGCCATGATAAGCCGCTGCACCCAACACTAAGGTTTGTGCAACCTCAGGGTCTGCGGTAATGACGGAGCCAACTAAGCTTCCCTTACCACGCTCTGCAATCGCAATGGCTTCTTCATCATCCTGATAAGGGATCAAGGTACTTACAGGGCCAAAGGCTTCAACATCGTGTACCGCATCATTGTCACTACTACATGCCAATAACACCGGCGACATAAATGCGCCTTGCTCAGCGTTAGCACCACTAACTTCAACCTGCTGAGGATCACCAAATAGAATTTCATTGTGCTCTGCTAGCTGCTGGACACGCGCTCGAACATCCTCACGCTGATCTAGCCCTGCCAAAGCTCCCATGCGAACCCCATCACAATCAGGGTCTCCCACCGTAATTTTGGCTAAACGGGCCGAGAGCGCTTCGCTCACTGCTTCCATTCGATCCGCAGGCACAATAGCGCGGCGAATCGCGGTACACTTCTGACCTGCTTTCACCGTCATTTCCCGTGCAACTTCTTTGATATACATATCAAATTCAAAGCTGCCGGGCATCACATCCCGCCCTAGGATCGAGCAATTTAATGAGTCTGCTTCCATAAAGAAGCGTACTGAGTTATTCACGATACTGGGTAACTGCTTAAGCATTAAACCGGTACTGGCCGACCCAGTGAAGCTCACCGCATCTTGGTAGTCTAAGTGTGTTAGCAAGTCACCCGTACTACCGCATACCAATTGAATCGCTCCCTCAGGCAAAATGCCCGACTCAATAATATGCTTAACCATCAGCTCAGTCAGATACGCAGTCTGGCTGGCTGGCTTAATAATCGTCGGCACACCTGCCAACATCATGGGCGCTAGCTTCTCTAGCATCCCCCAACAAGGAAAATTAAACGCATTGATTTGAACCGCAACACCGCGAATAGGTGTAAAGATATGCTGAGCGGTAAATGTGCCTTCACGGGAAATTTGTTCCTGTGCACCATCTAACAACACATTGCTATTTGGCATTTCTCGACGGCCTTTGCCCGAGAAAATAAATAACGTACTGATACCACCTTCAATATCAATCCAAGAGTCGGTACGTGTTGCGCCGGTTGCCTTTGACAACTCATAGAAAATTTCTTTGCGCTCCATTAGGTATTTACCTAATTCTTTAAGCATCAAAGCTCGCTGATGGAAGCTGTATTTTCTAAGGTTAGGACCACCGACTGTGCGGGCGTAATGGTGCATATCCGCAAAATCCAAACCCTGACTGGTAATTTCCGCCAGATCGACACCTGTAATGGCATTTTTTAGTAACACCCCGGAAGACGCGGACTGATACCACTCACCTTGCGCATAACTTTGTAACTTCATTACTGACCCTTTGTTTGCTGTCATTGATTTCCTAATCTCAGAATATGATACAGAATATAAAAATAAAAATACATATTTGTATCACTTAAAATCATGCAAGCAA
>Ga0193958_1000307_pt1 | contig 19422 bp, 15 predicted proteins | sample FB_1_MG_FD_140320 | JGI IMG/M metagenome (GOLD analysis project Ga0193958, IMG submission 140320) | Microbial mat bacterial communities from the Broadkill River, Lewes, Delaware, United States - FB_1_MG | ecosystem: Environmental > Aquatic > Freshwater > River > Microbial mats | place: USA...
AGGTGGGGTGGACGATGTAAGCGGAAGGTGGGGTGTTTCATCATTGCGCGCCTCCGGTAGTAGCAAGCTAATACTGGCACCTGCTCCTTGTTGACTTTGAATACGGATATAGCCATTGGATTGTTTGACAAAGCCATACACCATACTTAAGCCAAGGCCAGAGTTATCTTGCTCGGTTTTAGTGGTAAAAAATGGCTCAAAAGCTTTTTGTAAAGACTCCTCACTAAAGCCTGATCCGGTATCGGTGACAAGGATCTGTACATAACGGCCCTGAGGAACGGGTTCATCATAGCTATGATTACTGTGTGCAATTTCACATAAGGATGAGTGAAAGTGCAACGTGCCTCCTTCGGGCATTGCATCACGGGCATTTAAGGCTAAATTAATCAGTGTGCTTTCCATCAAGGTGGGATCAACACTGACCCTAAGCTCTGAAGGGTTTAATACATAATCTAATGTAATGGATGATGAGAGCGAGCCACGCAGTAATGCACAGGTATCGGTGAGCATTTGATTGACCGAAACACTGGTCGGCTGTAAGGGTTGCTTACGAGAGAAGGCCAATAGACGGTGCGTAATGTCTGCCCCCCGTTGTGAAGCTTGGATGGCTGGGTCTAAAAATGATGAGAATTGCTCATTGTCCGAAGCGCGCTCTTTGAGTAGCAGTAGATTGCCTAAAATAATGGATAATAGATTATTAAAATCATGGGCTAGCCCACCGGCTAACTGCCCGACCGCTTTCATTCGCTGAGCATGTGCATGGGCTTCTAGTAGCTCATCGGTGCGTCGTTTGACTTGTGAGTCGAGCGTATCAATATTGTGCTCTAGACGTTTAACCATGCCATCAAAGCTACTGGCAAGTCGGCCCACCTCATCGTCACCGACGAGGCCACTGCGTGCTGATAAGTCACCTTGCTGTACTTTTTCTGCGGTTGTGGAGAGTTGTTCTAATGGGCGAGTAATACGTCCTACAAAAAACAAACCCAATAACCAAGAACCAATCAAGGTGACGGTGGCTAATGTTAGCAGTCGGCTGCTTAATAACTCGGAGCTACTGCGCAGCTCATCCAAATACACTGACGAGCAGATATACCAGTCAAAACCCGGTAAATAGCGTACTAACGACAGCTTTTCATAGACGTAATTTCCCGGATCATCTGGTTTATCCCAAAGATAGTGTAGCTCTTTGTTGGTATCAGCCAGCGAGATCAGCTCATCAGCGATGGGTTTTTGGGTCAAGGGGTTGTGCAGATTATTAAAGCGGGTGCCATCAATATTGGTATTCGGGTGAATCAGCATCTTCTTTTGCGCATCAAAGATGTATAGGTAACCTGTTTTCGCCAGCTTGATTTCTAATAATGCGCTGCGTAAGTCGACTAATGCTTGTTGCTTACGTTGCTGTACCTCTTTTTCCAAGTCATCCAAATAGACCCCTGAGCCAATCACAAAACCCCATTCAGGGTAGTTTTTGACAAAGGAGACTTTATCCAGCATTTCTACCTGTGAGAGGCGATGCCACTTGTAGGAATAGAACCCTTCACCCTCGGCCAATACCTGCTTGAGAATTTTGTTCAAAATGGGCTGTGCAGGGTTGTTAGCAGGTGGCGGACTTATGCCATGAAAGCGTGGGTCAGGGTGCGACAGTAAGTTGCCGGAGTAATCTGAAATCCAAATGTAATCATTATTCCCATAATTAAAATCCCGCACCGCAGCGAAAATTTTCTGGCGCACATCAGATAATGGGGTGTTGTTTTTCTCTGCCTCTTGAAACTGGGTTTGGATAAATGCTTCAGTCAAAGAAACGGCAACTTTCAGTTTCTGCTGATGACTTTTTAATGCTTGTGTACGATACTCTTCCACATTGCTGTACATGCGGCTGGCCAATTCAATAACATTATTGAGTACTAGGCGACTAGAGTGACGCTCGATCCCAAAGACCTTTTGTTTGATTAAAGGCACTGAAAACAGGTAAATCACGCTATAAGTGGCAATCGTGATGACCACTAGGGTCAACAAAAAGCGACGCGATAGTTTGGAGGTAAGCGGCCAGTAAAGCGGCAAGAGAAAACTCCTCAAGGTTGAATGGGGGGAGGGTTACAATTCGTTACATTTGAGAAATATTAGCGCAAAGATCTTTGCATAGTATCCTGCCACAGCGCTATAAGAAATCAAATTAGATAGCGATTTATTTTGGAGAGCTTAGTGTTCAGCGCGTGTTGGGCATTAAGGATGAGAGAGAGGAGAATGTAATGACGATTCATAATATTTATGATCATGGACTGGATCAAGTTCCGGCTAATTTTGAGGCACTAAGCCCACTTACTTTCCTAGAACGTGCTGCGACGGTTTACCCAGATAAGCTTGCTGTGGTACACACTGGCGTGCGCCGTAACTGGAAAGAGACTTATGAGCGTTGCCGTAAAGTTGCCAGTGCTTTGCAAAAACGTGGTATTGAAAAAGGCGATACCGTTTCGATTATCTGCCCTAATTTACCTGAGCATTTTGAGGTGCATTTTGCAGTGCCGATGATGGGTGCTGTATTAAACTCAATTAATACCCGCCTTGATGCATCCGCTGTTGCGTTTATTTTAGAGCATGCAGAATCTAAGGTACTGATCACTGAGCGTGAACTATCATCAACCGTTAAGCAAGCGGTGAAAATGCTAGGGCGCAAAATTCTGGTGATCGATATTGATGACCCATCGTTTGAGGGTGGTGAGTTAATTGGTGAGTTGACCTATGACGCGCTATTAGAAGAAGGTGATGCGAACTTTGACTGGCAAAACCCAACGAATGAGTGGGATGCGATCAGCCTGAACTATACCTCTGGCACAACTGGCAACCCAAAAGGTGTGGTTTATCACCACCGTGGGGCTTACCTAAATGCTGTGAGCAATGTAATGTCTTGGGGAATGCCAAATCAGGCAACCTACCTGTGGACATTGCCTATGTTCCATTGTAACGGCTGGTGTTTCCCTTGGACGGTAGCAGCAGTTGCAGGTGTCAATGTTTGCTTACGTCATGTACGTGCGGATGAGATTGTGGCACTGATCAAAGAAGAGCGTGTTGATCACTTCTGTGGCGCGCCGATTGTGCTGAACATGATCAATAACTTACCTGAAGAGAATAAAGCAGGTATTGAGCATGCTGTTAAAGTCATGACAGCGGGTGCTCCACCACCAGCGGCTGTGATTCAGGGCATGGAAGAAATGGGCTTTGTGGTCACACACGTTTACGGTTTGACAGAGACGTATGGTCCTTGTGTGGTGTGTGAATGGAATGACGATTGGGATGAGCGTAGCGTTGAAGAGAAAGCTAGGCTAAAAGCACGCCAAGGTGTGCGTGTTCCGATGCAAGAAGGCCTAATGGTGGCTGATCCTGATACTTTAGAGCCGGTAGCTCAGGACGGTGAGACAATCGGTGAGATCTTCATGCGTGGTAATATCGTGATGAAGGGTTACCTGAAAAATATCTCAACCACTGATGAAGCTTTTGAAGGCGGTTGGTTCCATTCTGGTGATTTGGCTGTGTGGCATGCAGATGGCTATATCGAGATTAAAGATCGCTCCAAGGATATTATTATTTCTGGTGGTGAGAACATTTCCAGTGTGGAAGTGGAAGATGTGTTGTATCGCCATCCTGCGGTGGAAGATGTGGCAGTGGTTGCACAAAAGAATGAAAAGTGGGGTGAAGTACCCTGTGCATTTATCAAATTGGTGGATGATGTTGCGGTTAGTAACGATGAGCTAAAAGAGTACTGCCGTAACAATATGGCTCACTTTAAAGTGCCCAAAGAATTTGTGTTTGTGGAATTGCCACGCACCTCAACGGGTAAGGTACAAAAATTTGTACTGCGCCAGTGGGCCAATGTTGACTAAATAAGTCTCTCCTAGAACCTGCCTATTCCTCCGGTGGCAGGCTCTCAACTCAGAGTGGCCGCTCGGCCACTCATTTTTGCGGATTCAATCAATGAGTTATATCCACCCTTATAAAGACGCAACCTTTTTCTTAGAACACGTTGTTAACTTTGATGAGCTATGCCAGAGCGCTGAGCTGACCGATGTTAATATGGACTTAGCGGTTGCAGTATTAGACGAAGCAGGAAAAATTGGTAGTGATGTGCTGGCACCTTTAAATCAAGTTGGTGACTTAAACGGTGCAACACTGGGTGAGCAAGGCGTTAATGCATCACCCGGCTTTAATGAAGCTTATCAGCAGTTTGCAGAAAATGGCTGGCTATCGTTGGCGGCTGAAGAAGCGGTTGGTGGTCAGAACATGCCTAATGTTTTGAACACGGCGGTCAATGAAATTTGGCACTCTGCCAATATGGCGTTTGCTTTGTGCCCCATGCTTAGTATGGGTGCAATGGAAAGTATTGCGCATCACGCGAGCTCTGAGCTACAAGAAACATGGTTACCTAAAATGGTCAGTGGTGAGTGGACCGGTACCATGAACCTAACGGAGCCAGATGCAGGCTCTGACCTTGCCGCGATCAAAACCCAAGCAGTACCTGAGGGCGATCATTACTTAATTAGCGGACAGAAGATTTTCATCACTTGGGGTGATCATCAAATGACCGATAATATTGTACACCTTGTACTGGCAAGACTGCCGGATGCACCAGCGGGTGTAAAAGGGATCTCTTTATTTATCGTGCCTAAGTTTACCTTGGATGCGAATGGCGAGGCAGCCACACGCAATGGCGCACACTGCTTATCACTGGAGCACAAGCTCGGTATTCATGGTAGTCCGACGTGTGTGATGGAGTTTGCAGGTGCAGAAGGTTACTTAGTCGGTGAAGAGCACAAAGGTTTGTCCTATATGTTCACCATGATGAACCATGCGCGTCAGGCGGTTGGCTTGCAAGGTTTATCGATTTCTGAGCGTGCTTATCAGTTGGCGGTTGAGTATGCAAAAGAGCGTGTGCAAGGCACTCGCCGCGATGGCTCACGTATTCCCATTATTGAATTCCCTGATGTACGTCGTATGTTGTTGACCATGAAGTCATCCATTGAAGCCATGCGTGGTTTGGCATTGACGGCTGCGGCAGAACTCGATCGTGCTGCTGCGACAGGGGATGAGGCACAAAAGGCCCATCACGCTGCACGCTTTGAGCTACTTACCCCAATTGTGAAAGGCTGGCTGACAGAAATGTCCCAAGAGCTAACCTCATTGGGTGTGCAAGTGCATGGTGGTATGGGCTTTATTGAAGAAACAGGTGCAGCTCAGCACTTCCGTGATGCACGTATCCTGACGATTTATGAAGGCACAACGGGTATTCAGGCTCTGGATCTGGTGGGTCGTAAAACACTCATGAACCAAGGTACGGTACTGAAGGCATTGCTGGATGAGATGCGGGTGACCTCTGATGCATTGAGTGATTCAGAATATCCAGACTGGGGTGTGATCATTGGTTTTGATCAGGCTTTGGAGGCCGGTGTTGAGGCATGCCAGCATTTATTAGCCAGTGCCGAAACGGATAAGCACCATGCTGGTAGTGCCAGTGTGAACTTTATGATGCTATTTGGTTACTTGTGCGGTGGTTGGGGCATGGTTCAAGGTGCTATGAAAGCACGCGCGATGCTGGATGCTGGTGAAGGTGATAAGGACTTCTTAACTAGCAAGCTTCAAACCACACGCTTTTACTGCGAACACATGTTACCACGCACTAAAGCATGTCTTGCGGTAATCAAGTCCGAGAGTGATGCAGTAATGGCGATGCCTGAAAGTCAGTTCTAATTAACCAAGCACTTTAGGTGCTTATGACAAGGAGGAGGAATTCAGGCTTACCAAAGTGGCTATGGTGAGTCTGAATTCATTTGATACGATGAGGAAATCATTACAAGTCGGTGATACCGCTCAATTGCAGCGGGCATTTTCAGAAGCAGACGTACAGCAGTACGCAGCCTTATCCGGTGATTATAATCCGGTACATCTTGATGCGTCCTATGCATCTAACACACAATTCAAGTCGCGTATTGTTCATGGCATGCTGGTGGGTAGTTTATTCTCAGCATTGTTAGGGAAGCAGCTTCCCGGTGAAGGTGCGATTTATATGACGCAAAATATCCAGTTTAAAGCCCCCGTTTATTTCGATACTTTAGTGACCGCAAGCGTAGAGATTACAGAGATACACCCTCGTAAGCCCATTGTGAGCTTGCGTGCTAAGTGTGTGGATGCAAATGGTAAAATACTGTTGCTAGGTGAGGCAGTGATGTTTGTACCTTGGTTAGAGCGTGAGGTGGTTGCTGAGGAAGTACTAAAGGCGTGATTTTTTGTACAAAAATGATGTTTTTATGACACAATAGCCTGATATTAATTTTTTGATATCGGGCTAGATATGGACTATCTTACTGATCTAAAGGCAATTCTTCATTCAAAAAGAGCGAATATTTACTATCTTGAAAAGTGCCGTGTCATGCAAAAAGATGGGCGGGTGCTGTATTTAACAGAAGAAAAAGTCGAGAAACAATATTGGAATATTCCCATCGCCAATACGACGTGCATTTTATTGGGAACAGGCACATCGATTACACAGGCTGCGGTACGTATGCTGGCATCAGCAGGTGTGCTGATTGGCTTTAGTGGGAGCGGTGGGACACCTTTACTGGCAGCAAATGAGGTGGAATGGCTCTCACCACAAAGTGAGTACCGTCCGACAGAATATATACAAGGCTGGATGCAATTCTGGTTTGATGATCAAAAACGTTTTCTTGCTGCGCAGGAGGTGCAACGCCTTCGTATTCAATATATGCAGCGGGTATGGTCAAATGATCGCGACTTGCACTCAGAGGGCTTTAATACGAACGATGAAGATACCCAGCGTGCGCTTAGTACATTTATGGGGCGTATTGATACAAGCCAGAATATTACCGAGCTTTTACTCACAGAAGCTCAATTAACCAAAGCATTATATAAAATCGCAGCCAGCCGTACTAAGCAAACCGACTTTGTGCGCCAACACGATAGTGTGGATGATGCCAATGCCTTTTTAAATCACGGCAATTATTTAGCGTATGGACTAGCTGCTACTACACTTTGGGTGTTGGGGATTCCACATGGCTTTGCAGTATTGCATGGTAAAACACGTCGTGGCGCGCTGGTATTTGATGTGGCGGATTTGATTAAAGATACGTTGATTTTGCCGTGGGCCTTTATTTGTGCCAAAGACGGGGCGACTGAGCAGGAGTTTCGTCAGCAGTGTTTGCAAAACTTTACCCGTCACAAAGCCTTGGACTTTATGTTTGATAGTGTGAAGCAGCTTAGCAAAGGTGACTTTTAATTATGATGGTGACCTTTGTTTCACAGTGCGAAAAGAAAGCACTACCTAAAACACGTCGTGTACTTGATGCCTTTGCCAACCGGATTGGCTCGCAGACTTGGCAGACGGTTATTACACAAGAAGGCTTGGATGCAGTAAAAAAGCTGCTGCGCAAAACAGCGAGTAAGAATACCGCGGTGAGTTGTCATTGGATACGGTCGCGGAGTCGTAGTGAGTTGGTTTGGGTGGTTGGGAATCGTGGAAAGTTTAACGCGCAAGGTATCGTCCCTGTAAATACCACCCAAAAAGAAACACTGCTGATTAAGCAAGAGCACACTTGGAAAACGGCGGAAGTCATTGCACTACTAAGTGGAATCGCGGGTTTATTTCATGATTTTGGAAAAGCTAATCAGCTATTTCAGAATAAATTGAACCCCAAAAAGAAAGGAAATAACCATGAACCTTACCGGCATGAGTGGGTGTCATTGAGGTTATTTCAGGCATTCGTTGGGATGAGTCGCACAGATGAGGAGTGGTTGAGTGCTCTTGCCTGCGTGGATGACTCAACTGAGAATCAAGTACTGGCCGCTCTGGTTAAAGACCCTGTTGTGCCACTGAATAACCCTGTCACAACATTACCTCGTTTAGCCAAAGTTGTGGCTTGGTTGATCGTTTCCCACCATAAACTACCGGTATACCCAAGCGGCAATAATCGACCTTCTTTGGAAAGTATTGATGGTTGGCTGGATGATTCTTTTGTCGCGCAGTGGAACTCATGGAATTGTAATGATGAGTGGGATGAAAAGACGAAACAACAGAACTGGACATTTCCCTGCGGAACACCACTGCGAAGTGTAAGCTGGAGAGATAGAGCCAAAGACCTATCAAAGCGAGCGTTAAAAGACGTTTTCCTTCTGCAAGAAGATTGGTTTGAAAGTCGTTTTACCAGCCATTTGTCAAGATTGGTCTTGATGCTATCTGATCATTACTATTCAGCACTTGATTCGTCGGTTAAGTGGCAAGACCCACGCTATAAAGCCTATGCCAATACTGATGAAAATGGCCTGAAACAAAAGCTGGATGAGCATAACATTGGTGTAGCAACAAATGCCTACTTATTAGCACGAAAACTTCCCTCATTACGTTCAGAACTCCCTACACTTGGGCACGATAAAAAGTTTACTAAACCGACTCGGGTGAAAAAATTTCTTTGGCAAAACAAAGCATATAACTTAGCCAAATCAATTAGCGCTGATACAGAAACACAGGGCTTTTTTGGGATCAATATGGCTTCCACTGGCTTGGGTAAAACACTCAGTAATGCGCGAATTATGGTGGCATTAGCGGGTGAACAATCTAATAGTCGTTTTAATGTGGCGCTGGGTTTGCGCACATTGACTTTGCAAACAGCGGATGCACTTGCAGAAAGACTTTCACTTGATGAAACAGAGTTGGGTTTACTTGTTGGTTCTAATGCAGTAAAGCAATTGCATCAGCTAAACAAAAATACAGATACAGCATTACAAAAGCAGCATGCAGTGAGGGGCAGTGAGTCTCTTGCGGACTTATTGTCAGAGGAGACGCAGCTACTTTACAAAGGCGCGTTAAATGACGGAGTGCTTTCTAAGTGGTTAAGTAAAAGCCCTAAGCTAGAAAAACTACTAAATGCCCCTGTTTTAGTTAGTACGATTGACTACTTAGTGCCAGCTACCGAGGGTACAAAAGGAGGGCGACAAATTGCCCCGATGTTACGTTTGCTCACTTCTGACTTGGTGTTGGATGAGCCTGATGATTTTGGTTTAGAGGACTTGCCTGCGCTGTGTCGTTTAGTGAATTGGGCTGGAGTGCTTGGGTCTCGTGTATTGCTGTCCACTGCCACGATGCCTCCAGCGCTCGCTTTTGCTCTATTTGAGGCATACCAAGCAGGAAGAAGGGATTACACAGCCGTTAATGGTGAACAAGGTCAACATGACAAGGTTTGTTGCGCGTGGTTTGATGAGTATCATTGTGTCAGCTCGCCCACAGCAACCCTAGACGCTTTCCGTGAAATGCATGGCAAATTTATAAAAAAACGGGTTGGCAAATTACAGGCTGAAAAAGAAGTTTTGCGAAAAGCGGCATTATTAGCCGTTTCGTGTGATGACTCATCTCAAGCGGTGGCCGCTTTTACATCTTGTGTACATGGCGCGATTTATCGATTGCATAAAGCCCATCACCAGCAAAATATGGATGGTAGGCGGGTTTCAATTGGTTTAGTGAGGATGGCAAATATCTCGCCGCTTGTTGCTGTTACTGAAGCGCTCTTTGCCTTGCCATCAAGTGATGAGTATCGGCTGCATCTTTGTGTTTATCATAGCCAATTCCCACTGGCGATACGCTCTTATATTGAAGAAAAGTTGGATGCTGCACTTACTCGTCATAATGCCGAGTTGCTTTGGGAACAGCCTGAAATCAAGGCAGTATTGTCCAACCATTCTGAACAAAACCATGTTTTTGTGGTGCTAGCGACATCCGTTGCCGAAGTCGGTCGTGATCATGACTATGATTGGGCAATTGCTGAGCCGAGTTCTATGCGTTCGCTGGTGCAATTGGCGGGGCGCGTTCAACGACATCGCAAGCAAGTGCCCAGTACAGAGAATGTATTGATTTTGTCGCACAACATGAAAGCACTAAGAGGCTCTGAGCCTGCTTATTGCCGCCCTGGGTTTGAAACTAAAGAACGAGCGTACTTTTCTCATGATTTAAGTCAGGACTTATTAAAGCCGATAGATTATCAGTCCCTATCCGCCATGCCCCGCATCCAGATTCCAGTGGGCAAGCCAATGAAGAAAGAAAAGAAATTTCTTGATTTTGTTGAGTTGGAGCAATTTGCGCTTTTCCAGAGATTATTGGGTTCTGGGAAGGAAGGAAATCATGCAAGGCTTTGGTGGAAACATCAACCAACGTGGTGTGCTGAGCTGCAAAGAGTCCAACCCTTTCGAAAGTCATCGCCTGATGTGACTTATTGCCTGTATTCAGAAAGCAACGAAGAGGCGTGTTACTGGACAAGAAAAGATGATACCAGTTACCCCGTCACCTACCCAGAAACGCATTCGATAAAATCCCACTCCTTATACATGGCTGAGGGTAAACAAGCGTGGCTATCACTAGGTGCAGAGAGCATATATAGCCGCCTAGAGGTCAGGCTGTCAGTCAATAGAAAGTATGTCAGCAAAGTTTTTGGTGAAATCACATTACGCAAAGATGAGAAAAAAGTCATTGATTGGCGCTATCACGAGGTGCTTGGAGTTCATGAAGCTTATGGGCAAAGTACTGAAGATCAATTTTTAGCAGAAGGAGAATAGGGTGAGTGATTTTTCACAAATCCAACGGGCTGTATTGTCATTTTTTGAAACCAAGGTACAAAAATCAGACTTATTTAAAATCCGGGATAAGGTCGGCAAGAAAACACTGGAAGTAGAGAAAAGCGCTGAAAAAGATAAAGCTAAAAAAGAAATACAGCTACAGGCGTTGTTGGGTGAGCAGCAGGAGGCTAGAAAAGAAGCATTGAAAACAGTCATTCCCGCATGGTTAACGGAGTGTGCCAATAAGGCTGTCGCAGTTGGTAAACCGATGCTGAAAGCTTCTCATCCAGCCAAATTTTCACATGGCATGATTCCGTATAGCGGGGTTTATGTTTCGTCCTTAGGAAGTAAAAGTAAGTACCTCACAACGGACTCATTAAATAATCGTTATTTTGATGTAGTCATGAGTAATGGCAATTTGATTACGCATGGGCGTTTCTTAATGACTGTGCTTGATGACCGAACCGTTTACGAAAAGCTAGAAGCCAATGATGACCAGTGGCTATATGAGTTTTCAAAAAATGAGGAACAGGTAGAAGCATGGAGCAGTGGGTTAAAAAACTGGCTGGATACACACCCACAGCGCGTTCCTGTTTCACGGCTTAAACAGAACTTCTTTCCTGTTGATGATGGCTATCACCTTCTCTCACCGCTATTTTCATCGGTCTTGTGTCAAAAAATCTATGAAAAATCACGTTACGATAAGAGTAATGCTCAACGAAAGAAAGCACGTAAAAATGGTCAATATGCAGAAGGTGAAACCTTCGATTTGCCTAAGATGGCCGTCTTAAATTTTGGTGGATCACAGCCACAAAATATTAGTGTTGGTAATTTTGAAAGACGTGGAGAAGCTTATTTACTGTCGTGTACACCACCTCCTGCTTGGGTCGAAAGCCTCCAGTTACCGATACACGCTACTTCTTTATATGGGGGAGAGTTTGAGCGAAGGGCATGGTACTTAACTCAACGCCTTCAGCGCTATCTGGTTAAGTTACACAAACAACGCAGCAATAAGGCGATTCGTGACGAGGTAAAGCGTTCAGTCGATGAGATTATTGATGTACTGCTCAACTACGTTGCTCAAATACAAAATCTGGAAAACAAGGCGGGTTGGACAAGAGAAGCAGCAGACTTAAAAGCATCGCATAAGCTCTGGCTTGATCCTTATCGGAGCGAGCAGAAATTTCAAGACGCACGGCGCGAGGGTGATTGGCAGGCGGAAATCTGTCATGACTTCGGTCAGTGGCTAAATAAAAAGCTAGAACACAAGAAAATGGTTTTTGAAAGGGTAGAGTCGAGATTTTGGGCAAAACGTCTAAAAGCACAGTTACGGGAGTTTGAACTTGGCTTGGAGGTTAAGGCATGAGTACTTATATCACGCTTAGTCGCTTAACAGTGCAAAATGCGAACTGTGTTTCAGGATTAACTTATGGGTTCCCAGCCATTACGCATTTCCTAGGGTACATTCATGCTCTATCCCGAAAATTGCAAAGTAGCCACGGACTCACTTTGGAGGGCTGTGCAGTTATCTGTCATACACATCAAGTGCATGCTTATCAGCCCAAAGCTTATAGTGAGTTTGTGTTTTCCCAAACCCGTAATCCCTTGACCCGTACCGGTGATGTTGCACCTATTATGGAAGAGGGCAAGATGCACCTCACCGTCTCATTGGTAACAAAGTGTGGCGGGACCATTGTTGGTGGTGATGAAGGCATTGCGATTTTTGAGCAGGAGTTAAAACAGCTTTGTTTGACACAAAAATTAGCTGGTGGCGTGATTAATCAGATCAAGTCGGTTCATGTAGACAGTGTTAACGAAACTGAGTCACAGCGTGCTTTCAAAGCCCGAATGTCGCGACGCTTACTGCCGGGGGCTGCATTAGTAGATCAACCAAAATACTTAGAAACGCATCATTTGGCACGTCAACAAAGTGAGCCTAATGCTGATTTGTTCGACTCTTGGTTGGACTTTGCGAGCCTGCGTTACAAGGCTGAGCCAGAGTTAGATGAAGGCGAGGTATTGAGTGGTAAAACAAAAGCACATTGGAATCATGTGCTGAAGCCTGAGAGTGGCTATCTCGTGCCGATCTTGACAGGTTATAAGGCCATCTCTCCCTTATATGACCCCGGTGATGTTGTCGATACACGTGATTCAAGCGTCCCTTTCCGTTTTGTGGAAGCGGCTTATGGCGTGGGGGAATGGAAAAGCCCACATCGCTTAGAAAATATTGATGAAGCCATCTGGCATTACGATCAGCAAGATGACTGGTATCTGTGTACCAATGAGTCGCAAGTTGATGCTACTGATGATGACAGTTTTGATTTTCCCTATTAGATCAAGGAATAAATAATGAGTACCAAAGATACAAAGAAAGCACTTAAAACAGCAACAGTGCTTGCGTTTGAAAGCAAGCTAGCGAATTCCGATGCCATTATGTCTTCAGGAAATTGGGGTGATATCGACAATAACAGCGCTTGGTCTCCTGTGGTGATTGTTGAAAAGTCGGTGAGAGGTACCATTTCAAACCGGCTAAAAAGTAGTGACCCTAAGTTTAAAGATCCTGCAAAGCTAGATGCCGAGGTGACAAAAGCCAACTTACAAACTGTTGATAATGCGGCTTTGCCTTTTGATTCAGATACGCTGAAGGTAAGCTTCACACTAAGAGTGCTAGGTGATTTATCGACACCATCTGCGTGTAATGACCCGGAGTATCAAGCGAAGTTAAAAGCAACGATTGATCAATATGTTGAGAACGTGGGGTTTTCGGAACTGGCTATGCGTTATGCCTATAATGTAGCCAATGGGCGTTTTCTTTGGCGCAATAGAGTATCTGCCGAGCGCATTGTGATTAAGGTTGAAACCAATCATGAGCAGTTAACGTTTGACGCATATTCCATGCCATTGAAGGCATTTCCCACTATGAGTGAAGCCAGTAGTGACTTGAAAAAACTTGCCAGCATTATTGAGAGCGGGTTGTCGGGGTCATCTTATGCTTTTGTCAAGGTTGGTGCTTTTATCAAGCTTGGTAATGGCCAAATGGTTTACCCTTCTCAAGAAATGATTATGAGTGGTGGCAGCGGCGACAAAAGTAAGTTCCTTTATCAGCTTGATGGGGTTGCGGCGATGCATTCGCAAAAAATTGGTAATGCGCTACGCACAATTGATACTTGGCACTCAGGAGCTGATGAGGCTGGTGCAATTGCTATTGAGCCGTATGGGTCTGTGACAAATCGTGGTAAGGCATACCGCCCCGTTAAAAATAATGATTTCTACACATTGTTAGATAATTGGGTATTAAAAGATAAAGAACCACCTATTGAACAGCAGCACTACGTGATGGCTATTTTGATACGTGGTGGGGTATTTGGTGATAGTGGAAAGGAGTAAGGCATGAAGAAATATGTAGAAATTACATTGCTCGATGATGCCGATATTAATCTGTATTTTCTTTGGGAAAAGTTATACGCCCAACTGCATTTAGCGTTTGTAGAAGCTGCAAATGCTGACGGTTTGCTGAGTATGGGAGTGTCCTTTCCTAAGTACCGAGATGGCCACAAGCCTTGGTTGGGCGATAAAATTCGTATATTTGCCCAAAGTGAAGATGTACTGGAATCATTAAATCTGGAAAAGTGGCTTGATCGTTTGATGGATTACATTCATATAAAGAAAGTGAAAGATGTCCCTGATAACATTGATGGTTATGCTTTTTTTAAACGTTTCAACGATAAGAGTAATCAAGACAAATTAGCTAGGCGACGCGCTAAAAACTTGGATATTCCCCTTGAAGAAGCTCGTGCTTTCTTTGCAGAACAGGAGTCTCGACAGTTACCTAGGCGAAAACTGGAACAGTTCCCCTATATCTCTATGCTCAGCTTAACTTCGAATAGCAAGTTTCCTATGACAATTGTTCGTGAAAAAGCCACTGATGAGGTCTTTGGCGGGGGGTTTAGTACGTATGGGTTAAGTATTCGACGTAAGGAAACTAGCGGTGATAGCGCTGTTCCACTATTTTAATCGAAAGGCACTTGGCTATGATAAGGGAGAGTGATGTTTTACATCACTTTTACCCTTTATTTTTCGGCTCTTTAACAATTTAATAAAATCAATAACTTACAGCATAGTGTTTTTTGGTTGGTATAAGTGACTAAAAAACGCTAACTTATTGTTGTAACAATTTTTTTTGAGTTTATACTCTAGTTCACTGCCGTGCAGGCAGCTTAGAAAGCCCTTGGCGACCCGGTAGCGAACCGATAGCCGTTCACTGCCGTGCAGGCAGCTTAGAAATTTGAGCGTCCGTTATTCTGCTTAAGGAACGAGTTCACTGCCGTGCAGGCAGCTTAGAAAGAAACCCTAGCACTATTATGCAACAACCCGTCGTTCACTGCCGTGCAGGCAGCTTAGAAAGGTGGCCCACTGTGACCGATACTGTCCACTTTGTTCACTGCCGTGCAGGCAGCTTAGAAATGAACTCTTTAAACAAAACGCCTTTTATAACAGTTCACTGCCGTGCAGGCAGCTTAGAAATAAAGGGCAACGACAACCTTTTCGTTAGATACGTTCACTGCCGTGCAGGCAGCTTAGAAATTAAGTACCACTATCGTGCAGTGTGGATCTGTCGTTCACTGCCGTGCAGGCAGCTTAGAAAGTTTGCTAAGGGTGCTGCATTCACTGCGGGTAGTTCACTGCCGTGCAGGCAGCTTAGAAAGTATACGGCGTAAACTCGAATTCGATATTAAACGTTCACTGCCGAACAGGCAGCTTTAAAAAATTAACATAACTATTTTTGATAATACTTTGCATTGCAAAGTATTATGTTGATATAATTCAGTGGTCGATAGTAATAGGAGTTTTACATCTAAAGGCTATGTAATGCATAGTATTATGTAAATAAATGACTTATGGAAAACACGACTTATCAAAAGTGGCTGGCACAGTTACGCAAAGGGTATTTGGAGCTTTGTGTGCTGACGGCCTTAAGCAATAAAGAGTCATCTTATGGCTTGGAGATGCTACAAACACTGGAACGAGCGGGTCTACCGATTAATGAAGGAACGCTATACCCATTACTCAATAGAATGTTTAAAAATGGTTGGCTGGAGTCAAACTGGGTTACTCCTTCAGAAGGAGGACACCCTCGTCGACACTACCAGTTAAGTGATGAAGGCAGGGAGTTGCTCCCGATAATGTTAGAGACGTTTGAAAATAACCAGCAAGCGCTGGATAAGCTAAGGAGTTTAAAATGACCAATAATCAATATATTAGTGCATTAAAAAAAGCCTTGAGTGGCATGGATCGAAGTTCTCGTAATGACATTGTGCAGGAAATTGAGAGTCATGCCGCTGAGTCTGGAACATCCTTGCTTGAGCGTTTTGGGTCGCCAGAAACATTGGCGAAGCAGTATCTAGAAGGTGAAATAGTTGCGAAGCCTGTTGGGAAAAAGTTGCTGGGTGTGGGCAAGCATCTACTGACTTGGATTGGCCTTGCTGTGGTCGCATTGATTGTTATTGCAGCGGTATTTTTTTGGAGTATGTCAGGAGATGACTTTAACTATGCTGATGAAAATGCAAGCGAGTTAAAGAGTCAGGATACTCACTGGGTAACAAAGCCGTGGGGCGATGAGTCGCTGACTATCAAGTTGGATCAGGCATCTAGCGTGTTTTATTGGCACAGTGATAAGACAGTACGTTGGAGTTGCTTGGGTGAATCCCAACCAGCGATCAATGCTGAGGGTGTCATGAATATGCGTCATGTGAAGTGCTTGGTATATTTGCCAAAATCTGCACTCAAAGTTGAAGCTGATCAGTCACAGGTGGTGTTGGTTCGCCCACAGGCTTCTATGGATATTCAGCTAGAGCAAGCCAGTCTTAGAATTGCGGAGAATGGTCATCAGTATCGTTATGAAATTGATGCCAAGCGTTCAAAAGTTGGGGCGCTACAGTCTCATGTTGATGCAGCATTGAGTTTGAATATTCAGTCACATGAATCGATGATTGAGCAGTATAAAGCGCATTAGACTGGGTGAGGGCGTGGTATTTCTTTCCCCTTATGCCATACTTGATTTGCACCTACTTAAAAAATAGGTGCAAATTATTTAATAATAATGAGAGGGAATTATGAAAAAGACACTATCAGCGTTGCTCCTGACTACCATGATGGTATTTGCCCCAATGAAACAAGCCTTAGCGGGTGCGGAGCCATTCCTTGCCGAGGTGAGTTTATTTGCCGGTAACTTTGCGCCAAGAGGCTATGCATTTTGTGAAGGGCAATTGCTATCAATTGCTCAAAATACTGCCTTATTTTCACTGTTGGGAACAACCTATGGAGGAGATGGCAGAACGACTTTCGGGTTGCCTAATTTAAAAAATGCGGAAAAAGCATTGGGTGGGGCGCGGTATATCATTGCTCTACAAGGGGTTTATCCATCTAGAAATTAATGTTCCTTTTATCAAAAGAACTAAGCCCGGCATCTGTCGGGCTTTTTTGTGCGCTGGCTAAAGTTTATAAATCGCAGTATAGTAATTTTTATATGACTCAATATTAATGCCTAATAACAAACGGAGAGACCCATGACAGCAGAAGTAATTATTCTCAACTCGTCCGGCGTTGCGTTGGCTGCTGATAGCGCAGTGACGATTGGAGGCACCAAGATTTATAACACGGCCATTAAGTTAATGGCATTATCCAAAACCGAGCCTGTGGGCGTGATGGTATATGGAAATGCTGGGTTAATGGGTGTGCCGTGGGAAACCTTGATCAAGGTCTACCGTAGCCAGCTAAAAGATAAGCAGTTTGATCAACTAGAAGCGTACCCAGAGGATTTTTTGGCGTATTTAAAAAGCCGCTCTGATTTGTTCCCCTCAGATTTAGAGAGTCGCTGGGTGGGGGGAAATGTCTATCAGTATTATGATGGTTTACGACAAGCGTTGATTAAAAAAGTACAGCCATTGATGGAAGCAGGTGAGGCGGTGACAGAAGTACAAGTGGCCAAAGCATTGGAGCAGTTAATTGATGAGCGCCATAGTCAGTTAAAAGAAGAAGCGTTTGCACCGGGCATGGATGAGGCCTTTGAAACAAAGTCCCGTAAACATTATAGCGACTTGTTTAAGCAGGCCTTAGAGGGCACTTTTCAGAACCTAAAGCCCAAAACGTCTTATGTCAGCAAGCTTTATGATATTGCGATTTTCTTACACACTCGTGCAGTATTTTCTCGTGCCAGCTCAGGGTTGGTAGTTGCGGGATTTGGGGAAAAAGAAATTTACCCGTCGGTTGCAAGTTATGAGGTTGAGGGGATTATTCAAGGGCGCTTGAAGTATCGACCGTTGGCCTCTAAGTCCAAAAAAATCACACACTCTCGTGATGCGGCTATTTATCCCTATGCTCAGGAAGATATGGTGAATTTGTTTATGCATGGGGTGAATTCTAGAGTGTTGTTTTTTATGCAAAATGCGCTGACGCGGCTGGTTGAACGAGTGCCTGATTTATTAAAGGATGAGGACCTGAAAACAGAAGCGCGTTCAGCAGCGGAGATAAAAAGTGCACTATCATTAAACTTGCAAGCAGCATTGGGTTCTTATTATCAGGAGTTTGGGAAACATATTCGGGATGAACATATTGCGCCGGTGATGAATATGGTACGGGTTCTGCCTAAGGATGAGCTGGCTGCAATGGCTGAGGCTTTGGTGAATTTAACTGCGTTTAAACGCAAGATGACCAACACCTTAGAGACTGTGGGTGGCCCTATTGATGTGGCAGTGATTTCCAAAGGGGATGGTTTGGTGTGGGTGAAACGCAAACACTATTTCCCCGCAGAGTTAAACGCGCCATTTCATAGAAACTATTTTCGAGGAATTGATAATGAGTGAAGAAAAAGAAGATCAAGTAAAGGTGTTTCATTCGGTAGAGCAGCTTAAAGTCGAATTATTTCCAGATATGGCAGAGGATGTGTCACCGGATGGAATTGATAAAAGTGAGTCAGATGAGGCAAACCAGTTGGCTGAACAGTTGATTGAAACCTTGATGAGAACCGTCAAGAAAAAAGAGGATAGCTAATTTATGGAAATGGTGATGCTGTATTGGCATTGGATTGTACTGGGTATTGGTTTGATGGCATTGGAGATTGTATTACCGTCGTTTGTAGCCTTGTGGTTTGGTGCAGCAGCGGTGCTGGTGGGTGGCGTTGTGTTGTTGCTGCCAAATACTGGCTTGGCGATACAGGTATTGTTGTGGGTTGTGTTTTCGATTGTGCTCACATGGTTATGGTTTCGTTTTATGCAGCCTTTATCGAAAGATCGTACTAAGGCAGGTTTATCCCGTGAGGCGATTGTGGGCGAAGTTGGGCAAGTATTAAGCCCTCCAACCAGTGAGCGTCGGGGTACATTGCGTTTTTCAGTACCGATTTTAGGGGCTGATGAATGGTCTTTTATGTGTGATGAAGAATTAATGGCTGGAGACCGGGTAAGAGTCCGTGATATCTCTGGTAATAGTTTGATTGTTAGTAAGGTTTAGGGAGTATTTGACAGTGATTGATACAGGATTAATTCTAGCGCTGGCGTTGCTATTTATCGTCGTTATGACTATTGCCAAAGGGGTGCGCTTAGTGCCTCAAGGTTATAAGTGGGTGGTACAGCGCTTAGGGAAATATCATAAGACCTTACAGCCGGGGTTGAATATTTTAATTCCGTTTATTGATACCGTTGCTTATAAAGTCACCACAAAAGATATTGTGTTGGATATCCCCTCACAAGAGGTGATTACCAAAGATAATGCAGTGATCGTGGCCAATGCCGTGGCATATATCAATATTGTGGCGCCTGAGAA
>Ga0193958_1000308_pt1 | contig 19367 bp, 34 predicted proteins | sample FB_1_MG_FD_140320 | JGI IMG/M metagenome (GOLD analysis project Ga0193958, IMG submission 140320) | Microbial mat bacterial communities from the Broadkill River, Lewes, Delaware, United States - FB_1_MG | ecosystem: Environmental > Aquatic > Freshwater > River > Microbial mats | place: USA...
AAAGATGCTTTTTCTTCATCTTTGTTTATAAGCTTTTTGGACTCATCTTTAAAAAAACTATTTTTTACATTTATATACTCTTGGAGTGTTTTATGATAGTCTAAATGATCTTGTGTAATATTTGTTAAAATCTTTAGTTCAAAGCTAAGTCCTTCAATCCTCTGCTGAACTATAGCATGGGAACTAACTTCCATTATAAAAAACTCACACCCTGCTGATACAGCTTGATATATATGTATGTAAGTATTTAGTACACTTGGAGTTGTCAAGCTTTTACCTTCAACAACTTCGTCATTCATAAAAAAGCCACGAGTCCCTTGAAATGCAGCTTTATAACCTAAGTCTAGCAAAAATGAGTATATGGCACTAGCTGTTGTTGTCTTTCCGTTTGTTCCAGTAATCCCTACTATTTTTATCTTGTCAATTCCGAAAAGTTCTGCTACATCTTCTATTTTTATTATTGAGTGTGCATTTTTATACTTTGCATCTTGTACATATTTTTCATTCTGTTTTGTCTGTATAAATGCAGTTTTTTCATCACATTCATTTGAGTTTTCAGTTACGTATTTAAAAGGCTGGTCAGGAAGCTCAATTTTCAATAATTTTACCTTTTGAAAGCTTACTAAGTAATTTTATTAATTTTTGATCAGTTGGATATATACTTAAGGCACTTTCTAAATAGTTGATTGCCATTTTATTAAAACCATTTTCAATTAATTTATCCATAAATTCTATAAAATCAGCTTTATCACTTATAATTACACGTGTAGAAAACATAATATTTTCAAAAGTCTCTTTAAAACTTGCTCCGTTTTCTATAATACTTTTAAAATCTTCATATAAGATTCCATCCTCATACTCTAACTTATCACGTAAAGGATCTTTTAGTAATTCACCTAGTCCTTCTAAAGTGCCATCCATATTTGAAAGTAAATCAGACATTATAAGATCAGCAGATTCGCTATCTTCCTCTTTTAATATCTCATAATAGTCAAAAAGTGCTTCAGCAGCTCCTTCTCCACTCATTGCCATTTCTGATAAAATCACACCATTATACGCTTCTTTAGAGTTTGGATAGTTTTGTAATACAGTAGCAAATTTTTCTAATGCAACATCGAACTCTGCTTTAGAAAAGCTGTCTTTTGCTTGTGATAAAATTTTATATTTGCTTATTACACTCATAACATCCTCCTTCTTAAAGACTGTCTATATCATTTTCCATACCGATTGGAACATTAACTACTATAAGTTCAGGGTGAATATCCATACGAAGTTGACGTTCAATCCCATATTTTAATGTAGTACCACTACTAGCACATCCAACACATGCACCTTTTAACTGGACATAAACACTACCGTTTTTTACGGCTATAAAGTCAATATCTCCACCATCTAAAGCTATTGAAGGTCTTACCTTTTCTATTACGCTTTTAACGGGAGCTATTAATTCTTCATCACTAAAGGGAATCATTTTTTTCCTTACTGGTATAAAATACGTTTATAAATATCAATAACATAAAATATGATAAATGCCCTTAACAAATGCTAAATTTAAAATTATAAACTCATAATTTCATTTACATAAGAAGGTTTTCTCATCCCAACGGCTATATAATCTATATCGTCAATACCAAGTAAATAATTTAGTGCACACTCTTGCATATTTACATGACATTCCTTAAATATTTCTTTTAAAGCTTCTCTTGTTTTTTTAGAACATTCGTATCCGACCATTTTTTTATATTCTATAAAAAACAGGTCTATAAAGTTTAGCATTGTATCTGCATTATCTTTGTCTATATTTTTCAAAACTTTTTGTATATGTGGAATAGCTTGAGTATAAAGAAAAGTTTCATAATCACCAATCCAGCCAAATTTATGTTTAGATGCATCAAGCTCTTCAAATAAAGTAAAAAGTGGTCTTAACACCTCATTATCTGTTACTTCTAAAAGCTCATTAAGATGATGGTAATACTCTGTTGACTCACTGTAATCAGCAAGTCTATAAACTTGATTGTTTGTTATAGCATTTAAAGGTCTTGTAGCTATGACTATTAGATCATTTTCTTTTGCCCACTTTATACATGGTAAACCTTCATTTTCTAGTATATTTATAGGTAATTCTATAGTTGTAAAACTATGTTTTTTATTTTTTAATTCTTCTGAAGCATTATTAGCTAAAGTTGTTAAATCTTCATATGGCAAAAACTTATCATCACTGTGTGACATCGAAAAAGCTTCACTACTAATTCCATAAGACTTTATTTTACCAGTTTGTATTAAACTTTCACATTCTAAAAAAGCATCATATATTAACTTATAGATCTCATCAAGTCTATCATCTTTATTAAGACCATCTTCTATAGCATTGTATAAAACACTCTCCGGACTCTCTATCATAAGGCATTCTATAGAGTCTACTTCTAAGTCTTTTAATGAACTTTCCAATAGCTCACTTGCATCTGAATTAATATCAAACTTAGTTATTATATCAATAGAATCTCTTATATCATCATCAAACTCTCTAAAAGCTAATGCAACTGTTCTTTGAGCACTTCCATCCATGTATGATGGTGAAGTATCTATAATTCTCACTCCAGAATTAATAGCCTCTTTTAAAGCTTGTAAATGTTGTGGGTTATATTCAGAAATTCTTTGTGTACCAAAAATTATTTTACTCATTTATATCCTAAGTTTTTGTTTTGGGAGGTTTTGATGCAGTATCAGTGCTTGTAGGTTCTCTTTATAAGAGAACTAAATATGGGTTAAAGAGTGTAACTCCTTAACCTCAGTTTAGAATTAAACTAATTCTATGAATGCCATAGTAGTAGCGTCACCACGGCGAATACGAGTACGAGTGATTCTTGTATAACCACCTGCACGCTCAACATATTGAGGAGCGATTTCAGTAACTAATTTATTAGTTGCTTCTTTACTTTGAAGTGATGCATATACAGCTCTGTGAGCATTTGAATCACCCTTACCAGCTACTGTAATTAATTTTTCAATATAAGAGCGAAGCTCTTTTGCTTTAATTGCAGTAGTTTCAATTTTACCATGTTCAATTAACGAAATACTAAGATTTGCTAAAAGTGCCTTACGGTGTGCACTTGTACGTCCTAGTTTACGGTATCCATGACGGTGTCTCATCATTATTTCCTTATTTAGCTTCTATTTGTTTTTTTAGAGCATTTGTTACATCGTCTGCTAAGTCAGCACCAACTTCATAACCAAACTCTTGAACCTTTTCAACTATCTCATCATAAGATTTTTTACCAAGGTTTTTAACGTTTTTAAGATCATTTACACTCATTAGTACTATCTCACCAACTAAAGATATGCTTGAGCGATCAAGACAATTAAAACTTCTAGCACTTAATCCTAAAGAATCAATATGTGTAGTAAGTTTTTTCAAGTCTGGTGACTCTTCAACTCTCTCAATTGTAGTTGGAGCTTTTACACTAATCTCACTGTTAAATACAGCAAGTTGAGCATACATAACTTCTAAAGAGTTTCTAAAAGCATCTACTGGTGAAATCTGTCCATCAGTTTTGATGTTTAATACAACTCTCTCAAAGTTAGGGTTATCTTCAACAAGTACATTCTCTATTTTATAAGTTACACTTCTAACAGGTGTAAAAAATGCATCTAGAGCGATGTATCCATCTTCTAGCTCATCTGAGGTATCTTCACTTGGAACATACCCAATACCTTGAGCTATTTTGATAGTAAAGTTTAAAGTAGCATCTTCATTTAATGTAGCTAAATGTGTATCCGGAGTTACAATTTCAACTTCATCATTTGTAAGATCACTACCTTTAACTGAACAAGGTCCTGCAAAGCTATATTCTATCTTTGCCAACTCTACATCGTTGTTTAATTTAAAGCGAATATCTTTAAGATTTAATATAAAGTCAGAAATATCTTCAAGCATACCACGCACAGAGTCAAACTCATGCTTAGCACCCTCGATTTTTATAGCAATTGGAGCATAACCAACTGAACTACTTAATAAAAAACGGCGAAGTGGATGAGCTAAAGATATTGCATAACCCGTTTCAAACGGGTATGCCATTATGTTAGCTTCATTATCACTAATTTGTTCTACCTCAAATTGCTGTGGAGCTAGTGGAGTAGTTTTGATCTTTTTCATTTATACGCCTTTTTTATTTTTTATTTAGAGTAAAGCTCAACGATTAAACGCTCTTCTACAGGTATTACAACTTCTTCACGTTCTGGTAAACGTGTAAATATTCCGAAAACTTTTTCGTTATCAGTATCTACCCATGGAGATAAACCAGTTTGACTAGTTAATTCCATAGCACGAACAACTTGAGGGTTAGTTTTGCTAGACTCTTTAACTTCAATTTTTTGACCAACTTTTACGCGGTATGAAGGGATATCTAGTTTTTTACCATCCACTAAGATGTGACCATGAGTTACAAGTTGACGTGCAAATCTACGAGTAGATGCAAATCCCATTCTGTAAACTACGTTATCAAGTCTTTGCTCGATTAGTGTAATAAGGTTTGTACCTGTATTACCATCACGTCTTTTAGCTTCAACGAATAGTGCACGGAATTGTTTCTCAGATACACCATACATGAATTTAGCTTTTTGCTTTTCATTTAACTGTAAACCATACTCACTTGGTTTACTACGACGTTGACCATGCTGACCTGGAGCATATGGTCTTTTATCAATCGCAGATTTACCTGCTAAACGACGCTCACCTTTAAGGTTAAGGCTTACACCAAATCTTCTTTCGATTTTTTCTACTGGACCTCTATATCTTGCCATTAGTAATCTCCTTAAACTCTACGACGCTTAGGTGCGCGACAACCGTTATGTGGTAATGGAGTAACGTCTTTCATAAATGTTACACGAATTCCCTCAATTGCACCAACTGATTTAACTGCAGTCTCACGACCACTACCTGGACCTTGTACTTTAATTCCAAGCTCTTTAATACCATGTACTTGCGCTTTTTCAACAGCAGCTTCAACAGCAGCTTGTGCAGCGAACGGAGTAGATTTTTTAGAACCTTTAAATCCTAAAGAACCAGCAGAACTCCAAGCAATCATATTACCCATCTCATCTGTGATAGTTACTAGAGTATTGTTAAAAGATGCTGCGATATGACAGATACCACGAGCAACGTTTTTCTTTACTACTTTTTTTCTAACAGCTTTTCTTTTTGCCATAATGTTTATCCTACCTTAACTTACGCTGCGCCAACAGTTTTTTTCTTACCCTTACGAGTACGAGCATTCGTTTTAGTTTTTTGACCACGACATGGAAGACCACGACGGTGACGTAAACCTCTATACGAACCTAAATCCATAAGTGCTTTAATATCCATTGCAACTTGTTTACGAAGATCACCCTCAACCATATGGTTAGCACGGATCTCTTTTGTAATTGCTGCTACTTCGTCTTCACTTAATTCGAAAACTCTTTTGTTATAGTCTATACCTGTAGCGTCTAATATTAGACGTGAAGTATGTAAACCAATACCATAGATGTATGTTAGACCATACTCTACTCTTTTTTTCTTTGGTAAATCAACACCTGATATACGAGCCATAAATTAACCTTGTCTCTGTTTATGTTTTGGGTTCTTGCAGATTACTCTTACAATACCTTTTCTCTTGATAACTTTACAGTCATCACACATCTTCTTTACTGAAGCACGTACTTTCATTGAAAGTCTCCTGTATTAGTATCTTTACTGCTTTTAGGCGAGTACTATTTACTTGCCAATACTTTTATTTATGTACATCTACATATATAAAAATACTCTAACTTTAATGTTAAAACAGCAAAGCAGACGCGAATTATATCCAAAAGTTTTTAAAAATTTTATTAAATAATCAATTATTTTAATTTATCATTCTTATGTATCAGTATATATTTAATACAATATTAAACAACCTTAATTTAAGGAAACATATTGAGTTATATACAAATGATATATGGAATAGTAATAATTACATTAACACTATGCTTTAATGGATGTAATGAAAATAGTAAAACCAGCAATAGTGAGTCAAACAATACGCTAAATTATGAATATTGTAAACCTTGGAAGTATGATTTAAACACAAGAGGAGATGCACTTAATTGGGTAGACACCGGAGCAAAATTACCAACTCCACTGTCCTATCCTCAAGTAGCAGTTATTGGAGACTATGTTTATCTATTTGGCGGGAATAACAATGATTCTGCTATTAATAACATATATAAAGCACCAATAACAGACCCAACTTCTTGGATAGATACTGGTGCTATACTGCCAACTAGTCTATATGTTTCTCAAACAGCAGTTATTGGAGATTATATTTATCTATTTGGTGGGAATAATAATTATGGTCCTACAAATGTAATCTATAAAGCACCATTATCAAATCCTACCTCTTGGATTGATACAGGAACTACTTTGCCAAACTATTTATCATTTTCTCAAATAGCAGTTATCCAAGATCATATTTATCTATTTGGTGGTTATAATGATTATGGTCCTACAAATGTTATTTATAAAGCACCATTATCAGATCCTACCTCTTGGATTGATACTGGAGCTACTTTACCAAATAATTTATCATTTTCTCAAATAGCGATTATCAAAGATCATATTTATCTATTTGGAGGTCTATCTGATTCTAATATTATAGATAAAATATATAAAGCTCCCATAACAGACCCAACCTCTTGGCAGAATACTAGAGCTACGTTGCCAAATACTTTAGGATATTCTAAAATAGTAGTTATTGGAAATTATATTTATCTATTTGGTGGTTATAATAATTCTATTACCGACAGCATCTATAAAGCAACACTTACAAACCCAACCTCTTGGGTAGATACAGGGATAAAATTACCATCTTCTATATATAGTTCTCAAATAGCAATTATTGGAGATTATGTTTATCTTTTTGGCGGTTATACTAATAATTCTATAACCGATGTTATATACAAAGCCTACATAAAATAAAACAAACTTTTTTTATTAAAGGGGCTTTTATAATCATTTAATCCCAAATAACACTTACTCCATACTCCTGATTTAAAGTTATATGCTTGTTATAGTAAGTTTTTTTACCGTATTTTTTACTTAGCAACTCTACCTCTATAGATTCATCTTTAAGTAAATCTTTCATATCCTTGTAACTAAGCCATTTTCCATACCTAGCAAGAGAGTTTTGCCATACACGAAAATCACAGCTAGCATCTTCACGTAGTTCAAACATCTCACCGTCTTCAGTAGTCCAGTGTGCATTTGAACAAGCGTAAAGTTTTACTTTTTTTCCTCCAATTTCCTTTTCTCTAACTTCTATCATTCCATCTTCACAATAAGGGCATTTTCCAAGAATCATTTAATATCCTTTTATTTTAAAAGTTTTTATATTGTATATTTACAAAAAAAATTTATAAACTTTAAAAATATGTCATTTTGCAAAACTTTCGCTAAAATTCGCTTATGGATAATTATGAAGACAAATTTCAAAAAGCTATAAAAAATACTTTTTTTACAAAACTCTCACTAAATGAACAAAGGTTCATTAAAAATAAAGCAGCCGAGTTTAAATTTTCCCATCAAGATATAAAACAAATTATTGATATAAGTAGAGATCTTACACTATGGGATGAAGGAAGTATTGTAGATATATTTCCAAATTATGAACATAAAAAAGCTATACTAACCAAAATTAAAAAAGATTATGAAGAGTTAAAAAATAAGGCGAATTCTTATAAAAGCTTTACCCCGCATACTATTAATCAAGAACAAAAGTTTAAATTTAAAGTAGAAAAAAAAGATGGTTTTGGCTTAGGGCTTTGTCCTGTAGCAAGTGAGAAAACAAGATGCTGTAACCTTCTTACATTAGATGCTATTGAGAGTTGCGGATTTGATTGTACATATTGTTCTATTCAAAGTTTTTACAACCAAAACACCATCACTTTTGACAGTGGATTTTCCGATAAACTAAACTCTTTAAAGCTTGATCAAAATAAAACATACCATATAGGAACTGGTCAAAGTTCAGATTCACTAATGTTTGGAAACCGTGAAGGTGTTTTAGATTCTCTTTTTAGTTTTGCTAAAAACAACCCAAATGTAATTTTAGAGTTCAAAACAAAATCAGATAACGTCAAGTACTTTTTAGAAAACGATACACCTAAAAATATAATTGTAACCTGGTCTTTAAACACTCAGACTATTATAGAAAATGAAGAACATCTAACGGCATCTTTAGATAAAAGGATCAAAAGTGCTAGAAGACTAGCTAATCGTGGTATTAAAGTTGGTTTTCACTTTCATCCAATAGTTGAATATGAAAACTATTTAGAAGAGTATAATGATGTATATAAAAGATTAATGAAAGAGTTTGAACCTAAAGAAGTTGTACTTGTAAGTTTTGGTACACTAACTTTTATTAAGCCTGTGATTAAGCAGTTAAGAAGTAGAGACTTCAAAACAAAAATCACACAGATTCCCCATGTAGATGCAAGTGGGAAAACATCATATCCGATAGAAACCAAAATAGATATGTTCAGATCAGCATATGGGAGTTTTAAGCCTTGGCAAACAAGAGATAATAAAGTGTTTTTTTATATGTGTATGGAGCCGCATGATCTATGGGATATATGCTTTGGATATAATTATGCTACAAATAATGATTTTGAAAGAGATATGTTAAGTACTTATGCTAAAAAGCTAAATATGCCTTATTTAGTTTAGCAAAGTGCAGATATCGCATCTATTGATGCTAATCTACTATTTGTATCTATAAGTGATACGACCTTTATCTAACGAATATGGAGTAAGTTCAAGCTTTACTTTGTCTCCTGGTAGGATCTTTATGTAGTGCATACGCATCTTACCTGCGATGTGACATAAAATCACGTGTCCATTATCTAATTCAACACGAAATGTTGCATTAGGTAAAGCCTCAACAATCTTGCCATCTACTTCGATAACATCAGCTTTTGCCATTTTGTTAACCTTTTAAATTTTTGATAAAATTTCAGCTTTACCGTTGATCACTGCAACAGTATGCTCATAGTGTGAACCGTTTAATTTATCGGCACTTATTACATCCCAGCCATTTTCTAAAATAACTTTTTCACTCTGCTTTTGACAGATCATAGGTTCTAAACAAAAAACCATTCCATTTTTTATTTTAGGACCTGATTTTGGACTTCCATGCTCTAAATAGTTTGGAATTTCAGGTTCTTCATGCGGTTTTTTACCAATCCCATGACCACAAAAGTCATACAATGGAACAAATCCACGTGAACGAATTGCATTTTCCAAAACTACTGAAAGTTCTTTAAACCTCATGCCGTCTTTAATACTTTTAATCCCTTCAAGTAGAGATTCTTCAGCACAAGCAATCAGTTTTTTATCTGTTTCAGATATCTCACCTACACCAACAGTTATTGCAGCATCACCATACCAACCATCTAATTCAGTACCAATGTCATAACCGATCACATCACCCTCTTGGAGTTTATAGTCAGTTGGAATACCATGAATAATTACTGGATTAAGTGAGCAGCAAACACTTGCGGGAAAACCGTAAAGCCCTTTAAAAGATGGTCTCGCGCCTTGGCTTCGTATATAATCTTCAGCCATTGCATCAAGCTCTTGTAAAGAGATCCCTGGTTTAGTGTTCGTTTTTAGTAAGTCTAATGCGCCGGCTACAATCTTGTTAGCGGCGCGAAGTTTTTCTATCTCTTGTGGTTTTTTTAGCGAAATCGCCATGTTTTATAAACCAACCGCACTTAGAGTCTGATATTTACTCATGTAAACCTGAGCCTCTATTTTTCTCATTGTATCAAGTGCAACTTGAACAACGATTAAAACTGCTGTACCACCAAAGAAGAATGGAACACCCATACCTTTTATAATCATAAATGGCAATGTAGCAACAAGTCCTAAATAAAGTGCACCAGTAATAGTTAAATTAGAAGCAGTCACATTTAAGAACTCTTTTGTAGCATCACCTGTACGAATACCAGGTATAAATCCACCTTGTCTTTTTAGGTTGTCTGAGATATCTTTTGCATTAAATGTAATAGACGCATAAAAAAATGCAAAGAAAACAACAAAAACAAAAGTCAAAAAGTTAAAGAAATAACTATTTGGATTTAACAAATCAGCTATAGCAACAATAGTAGGATTAGTACTTGATGATAATACAGTCATTGGGAACATCAAAATAGCAGATGCAAATATAACTGGAATAACACCTGATAAGTTAACCTTAATAGGTATATAGTTCATTACTCTTTTATTTTGATTTTGCATCATAGTTTTTTTAGCATATGTAACTGGTACACGTCTCTCACCAAGCTCAACATAGATAATAATACCTACTGTTGCCATAATAAGAGCAAGTATTGCTAAAATAGTTAAGAAACTCATAGCACCAGTATTTACCATCTCTATACTTTGACCTATTGCAGATGGTATAGCCGAAACAATACCTGCAAAAATAATTAAAGATATACCGTTACCAATACCATTTTGAGTTATTTGTTCACCAATCCACATAAGTAACATTGTACCAGCTAGCATTGATACAGCTGCTATTACAATAAATGTATTATGATCAGCTAATATAGCACTATTTCCGCTTGGACCAGTTAAACTTTGAAGTCCTACACTTACTCCTATAGCTTGAATTAGAGTGATAACAATAGTAGCATAACGAATTATTTGCATATACTTAACCATACCATCACGCTCTTTTTTCATCTGACCTAATGGTGCAAAAGTAGCAGCTAAAAGTTCCATAATAATTGAAGCAGTAATGTAAGGCATAATACCTAACGAAATGATAGATAGTCTCTCAACAGCGTTTCCACTGAACATATTAAAAAGACCAAGTGCATCTGATTGATGTGAATCAAAGAAGGAAGCTATAACAGCAGTATCAACGCCAGGAACTGGCACGTATGCCAGTAGGCGGTAAAGAAATAAAAACCCGATTGTAATAAGTATCTTATTAACTAGATTTTTATTCACGACTATTTTCCTGTCGTAGTAACGTTGTCGTCTTTAATCTTCGATGCTAAATCTTTTGCAGAAGCACCAACTAATTTAACTTTCTCTACAGAAGCTGCTATTTTGTGAACACCACGGATAGATTCCATTGTGATCTCATCTAGCTCTGCAACTGCTTTGATTTTTTCAACATTAATTACGTAAGGTTTAACATTCTTAGAATGAAAACCTATTTTTGGCATAATCTTCGCTAGTGGTAACTGACCACCAATGAAGTTTCTTTTTCTCTTATAACCTGAACGAGATTTCTGACCTTTTTGACCACGTGTAGCAGTCTTACCCATACCAGAACCTTGTCCACGTCCAACTCTTTTTGAGTTAGAAGTAGAACCTTCAGCCGGAGTTAAATTTTCAATACCCATTAATTATCCTTTTAAGCGTGAAAGTGCTTCGATTGTAGCACGAACAACAGTATTTGGATTATTTGAGCCAATTGACTTAGTCAAAATGTCTTGAATACCTGCAAGCTCTAAAACTGGACGCATAGCTCCACCAGAGATAACCCCTGTACCTTCAGATGCTGGTTTAAGTAAAACACGACTAGCGTTAAACTTGTGCTCAATATCATGTGCAATAGTAGTACCTTTAATACTAACTGTTGATAAGTTTTTAAATGCCTCATCTACAGCTTTTTTAATAGCATCTGGAACCTCTTTAGCTTTACCAGTTCCAAAACCTACAGTACCATTCTTGTCACCAACTACAACTAATGCAGTAAAACGGAATCTACGACCACCTTTTACAACTTTAGTAACACGACCAATATTTACAATTGATTCTTCAAAATCTTCTCTATTGATTTCCATTTTAACCCCTAGAACTTAATTTCGTTTGCACGAAGTGCGTCACCAAATGCAGCAATTACACCGTGGTATTGGTAACCATTTCTATCAAACACTATTTCAGAGATTTTAGCTTCTTTAAGTTTAGCAGCAAATGCCTCACCTAGCGCAGCTGCACCTTCTTTATTAGCTTTTTGATTGATAGCTTTTGAATTCATTCCGATAATTGTAGTAGCTGTAGAATCATCTATAGCTTGTACACTTAAATAACGGTTTGAACGAAACACAGAAACACGAGGAAGTGTAGCACTACCAGATATTTTTGCACGAATACGACGCTTACGCTTTAAACGTGTAGCTAATTTTGTTTTTAATACTTTTGCGTTCATCTAATATGCCCTCCTCTATTTAGCTGCTGTCTTACCAGCTTTACGTACTATATGCTCTTCAACATATTTAACACCTTTACCTTTGTAAGGCTCTGGTGGACGGAAAGATCTGATCTCAGCTGCACATTGACCTACAGCTTGTTTGTCATGGCTTTTTAATGTAATCACATTTTTTTCAACTGATGCTTCTACACCTTCTGGTAGATCATAGTTGATATCGTGTGAAAAACCTAATTGTAAGTTAAGAACTTTACCTTGAACAGCAGCTCTATAACCAACACCGTTTATCTCAAGTTGCTTTTGGTAACCTGTAATCAAACCATCTACAATGTTTTGAGCAAGTGAACGATAAGTTCCCCAAAAAGCTCTATCAGCTCTTTCTTGAGATTTTGTTGCAAAAGTTACAATGTTACCATCAATAGCGAAATCAACATTACCTTTTGTATCTAAATCAACGCTTTTGTTACCTTTAGAAAAAGTGATAACATTTCCATTACTGCTAACTTTAACATCAGCTGTACAGTCTACTGGTAATTTTCCAATTCTTGACATGTTATCTCCCTCCTACCAAATAGTACACATTACTTCACCACCGATACCAAGCTCGTAAGCTTTATCGTTAGGAAGAACGCCTTTAGATGTAGATACTACGATAGTACCATAACCATTTTTGAAACGTTTAATACCTTCAGAACCTTTATAAACACGACGTCCTGGTTTAGATACTCTTTTCATTTCATTAATAACCGTATTACCGTTATCATCATACTTTAAAACAACCTTAATAGTTTTTTTAACGCCATCTTCGATTACGTTACAACTATCAAGATAACCTTTTTCTACAAGGATGTTAGCTAAAGCTTCAACACTCTTAGAGTGAACAAGTGTAGTAACATCTAGTTTTCTTGAACCAGCATTACGGATACGAGTTAACGCATCAGATACTAAATCATTAATCATTTATTATTTCCTTATTAGTGCAAGTCTTACGACTGCTATTGTTAGGAGTTTCCTCTTGGATTACCAAGAAGACTTTCTAACACCTGGGATCATACCTTCATTTGCCATCTTTCTAAAACAAACACGACAAATACCAAAGTCTCTCATTACAGAGTGTGGACGACCACAAATCTGACAACGTGTATAACCACGAACTTTAAACTTAGGTTCACGTGCTGCTTTAGCGATCATTGATTTCTTAGCCATTAGTTACTCCCTTTAGTAAAAGGCATACCTAATTTCTCTAATAGAGCAAATCCTGCCTTATCATTTTCAGCTGAAGTTACAACTGTAATGTTCATACCGTGAATTTGCATAATTGAATCATAAGTAATCTCCGGGAAGATTAATTGCTCTTGCAAACCAAAGTTATAGTTACCACGACCATCAAAACCGTTTCTTGGAACACCACGGAAATCTTTAACACGTGGAAGAGCTATAGAAACTAAACGATCAAAGAAGTTATACATGTTTTCACCACGAAGTGTAACACGAATACCAACTGGCATACCTTCACGAACTTTAAAACCAGCTACTGATTTTTTAGCGATTACTGTAGAAGCTTTTTGACCAGCTATCTTAGTAATAGTGTCTTCAATACTTTGGATAAGCTTGTTATCTTTCATTGCAAAACCAGCACCAACAGAGATAACTACTTTTTCTAATGCAGGAACCTGCATTATATTTTGAATATCTAACTCTTTTTGAAGTTCTGGTTTAAGGCTTAAATACTTTTCTTTCATACGAGCCATAATTACGCCTCCACTTTACGAACATTTGAAACATCTATTGGCATCTCTTTATTAACATGTCCGCCTTTAGTGTTTTCTTCAGTTGGTTTTACAGCTTTTTTAGCAACTTTGCAACCCTCTACAATAACCTTGTTTTTCTTAGGCATTACAGAAAGAACAGTTGCTTTTGTACCTTTATCATCTCCAGCGATTATCTCTACAGTATCGCCTTTTTTGAAATTAAACTTTGCCATTAAACAACCTCCGGTGCAAGAGATACGATTTTCATAAAACCAGCATAACGTACTTCACGAGCTATTGGGCCGAAAATACGAGTACCGATTGGTTCTCTCTTGTCATCAAGTATAACAGCTGCATTATCATCAAAACGGATAAGAGAACCATTTTCACGGTGAACCTCTTTAGCAGTTCTAACGATAACAGCTTTTACAACTTTACCTTTTTTAACTTTAGCAGTTGGTGTCGCTTTTTTTACAGAAGCAACGATAACATCGCCAACTCTTGCATAACGACGCTTTGAACCACCAAGCACCTTAATACACATAATCTCTTTAGCACCTGTATTATCAGCTACATTTAAACGAGTAAAACCTTGGATCATTACTCTGCTCCTTTTACAACCGATTTAAGTCTAAAAGATTTAGTCTTAGATAGTGGACGACATTCAATTGCTATCACTTCGTCACCAACTTTTAATTCATTATTCTCATCATGGATAAGGTAATTTTTAAACTTTCTTACAACTTTGTGGTAACGTGGATGCATTACACGGCGTTCAACAACGATAGTTGCTGTTTTACTTCCTGCAATTTTTACTACATTACCTTGAATTTCACGTTTATGTGTCATCTACAAACCCCTACTTCGCTGCTGCAGTGATAGCAGTGTTAATACGTGCAATATCTTTTTTAGCAACTTTTAGTTCACTAGTGTTTTGTAATTGCATCATTTGTTTTTTTATCTTAAGAGTGAAAAGCTCAGTTTTCTTCTCTTTTAACATTGCCTCTAGCTCAGCTACTGTTTTATCTGCTAAATCAGAATATTTCATTGCTCATCTCCGCAGTAATAATTTTAGTTTTGAACGGTAATTTGTGTTGTGCTAAAGTTAAAGCTTTACGAGCTAAATCTTCAGGTACACCAGCCATTTCAAAAATAATACGACCAGGTTTGATGTTCATAACATACTGATCGATTGGACCTTTACCCTTACCCATACGTACTTCAAGAGGACGTTTAGTAATTGGCTTAGCAGGAAAAACACGAATCCAGATCTTACCTTGACGATTAATCGCACGAGTAGATGTGATACGAGCAGCCTCAATTTGACGAGAGTTGATACGACCAGCTTCTACAGCTTTTATTCCAATGCTTCCAAAAGCAATTTTGTATCCACTACGAGCATAACCACGGTTACGCCCTTTCATCATTTTACGATATTTAGTTCTTTTTGGCATTAACATAACTATTCCGCCTTTTCACTGTTTTCACGACGAGGTTTTCTTCCACGACGCTCTTTTTTCTCTTCTTTAGCTTCTGCTGGGATACCTTTAGTTAGTACCTCACCTTTGAAGATCCATACTTTAATACCTATAATTCCGTATTGTGTATGAGCTTCAGCGAAACCATAATCGATTTTAGCACGAAGAGTATGTAAAGGAACACGTCCCTCTAAGTACCACTCAGTACGAGCCATCTCAGCACCACCAAGACGACCACTTACAGATACTTTAATACCCTTAGCACCACTTCTTTGTGCATTTTGCATAACTTTTTTCATAGCTCTACGGAATGCAACACGACGCTCAAGTTGAGTAGCAACATTCTCAGCAACTAGTTGACCAGAGATGTTAGCTTTTTTCTCTTCTTTTATGTTTACAGAAATAGCTTTTCCGATAAGTTTTTGAAGATTATTTTTAAGCTTCTCAATATCAGCACCTTTTTTCCCAATGATAATACCAGGACGAGCTGCAACGATAGTTACACGAAGACGCTTTACTGTTCTTTCAATGATGATGTTAGATACACCAGCATAGTATAACTCTTTCTTTAAAAATGTACGAATCTTGTGATCTTCACCTAAAGCTGCTGGAGCAGTTTTAAAGTTAGGAAACCATCTGCTCTCCCAGTTACGGTTGATTCCAAGACGTAAACCAATAGGATTAACTTTTTGACCCATTTTATTTACCCTCTACTTCTACTAAGATATGTGCTGTTGGTTTTCTGATACCTGAAGCCATACCACGAGCACGTGGACGGAAACGTTTAAGTACTGGACCATTGTCAACACGACATGATGTGATTGTACAATCTTCAGCTTCATTACCACTGTTAGCTACTGCAGATGCAACAACTTTAGAGATAATTTTAGCCGCTTTGTTTGGAGTGAATTCTAAAGCTGCTAATGCTTCTTCAGCGTTCATACCTTGGATCTCTCTAGCGATAAGACGAGACTTAATTGGTGATACACGAATAAATTTTAATAATGCTCTAGCCATGATTACCCCTTCTTCTGAACAGAGCCCTTATGGCCCTTAAATGTACGAGTTGGAGCAAATTCACCAAGTTTATAACCAATATGATTCTCTGTAACATATACAGGAACAAATTGGCGACCATTGTGAACATTTAATGTTAAACCAACGAAATCAGGAAGAACCATAGATCTTCTTGACCAAGTTTTTATAGGTTTTTTATCGCCAGACTCTTTAGCCTTAGCAACTTTTTTCATTAAATGATCATCTACGAAAGGACCTTTTTTTACAGAACGAGCCATATTATCCTACCCTTTTAGCATTTGGTTTACGACGAGTAATAATTAATTTATCACTTGCTTTTTTACGACGAGTTTTAGCACCCTTAGTTGGTTTACCCCAAGGAGTAACTGGGTGACGACCTGAATTCGTTTTACCTTCACCACCACCATGTGGGTGATCAATTGGGTTCATAGCAGAACCACGAGTTTGAGGACGAATACCCATGTGACGAGTACGACCAGCTTTAGCAAATACGATGTTAGTATATTCTTCATTACCAACAACACCACACGTAGCTAAACACTCACCTAAAACTAAACGCATCTCTGATGAAGGCATACGTAAAGAAACATACTTACCATCACGACCCATGATCTGAGCATAAGTTCCAGCTGAACGAACCATTTGTCCACCCTTACCAGTTTTAAGCTCAATGTTGTGTACTAATGTACCAACAGGGATGTTTTTTAGTTTCATTGTATTACCAGGTTTAACATCTAATCCACCTTCAGCAGATTGGATTTTATCACCCACATTCAGACCTTTTGGTTGAATTATATATCTTTTCTCACCATCAGCATATGTGATAAGTGCGATACGACAGTTACGGTATGGATCATACTCAATTGCACTTACTGTACCTGGGATATCAAACTTATTTCTTTTGAAATCGATGATACGGTAAAGTTTCTTAGCTCCACCCTCTTTATGACGAGAAGTGATACGACCATTACTGTTACGACCAGCGTGAACAGGAAGTTTTTTAAGAAGACTTCTTACACTAGCTTTTGCAGTAATATCTGAGCTATCAATATTTGTATAAAAACGACGTGACGGAGTTATTGGTCTATAAGTTTTCATTGCCATGTTACACCGCCAAACTTTCTATTTGTGCACCCTCTGGTAACTTAACATAAAACTTTTTAAAGTCATTTTGTTTACCAGGTACACCACGGAAACGTTTAACTTTTCCGCTTTGATTAAGTGAGTTTACATTTGTTGGAACGATTCCAAAGTACTCACGAAAAACCTCTTTAAGACCAGTCTTAGTCATACGAGGAGATGTTTGAACAACGATCACACCATCTTCTTGTAAACCAAGTGTCTTCTCTGTATACATAATAGATTTAATATCTGTAATATCAGCCATTATTTCGCCTCACCTACTAGAGTTTCCCATACTGCTTTTTCGATCACAATTGAACGATAGTTTGCAGCTAAGTATGCGTTTAATTCATTTGACTCGATAACATAAGTATCAGCAATATTTTCAAACGCTAAAAAAGTTTTTTCATCTAAAAGTTCTTTTACAAAAAGAGTATCTCTTTGACCAAGTGCTTTAAACATTGCATAAGCGTCTTTAGTTTTACCAGACTCAACTGCAATGCTATCTACGATGAATAAACTACCATTTTGTGCATGCTCATTTAAAGCAAAGTTTAAAGCAAGTTTTTTCTGCTTTTTATTTACTTTTAAATCGTAGTTACGGTTGTTTTGAGAACCAAAAGCTTTACCACCACCTACGAATACTGGAGAACGACGAGAACCAGCTCTTGCACGTCCACCACCTTTTTGAGCCCATGGCTTCTTACCACCACCTCTAACGTCACTTCTACCTTTAGTAAATGCTGTATTAGCACGAGCTGCAGCTTGTGCAGACTTTACATATAGGTATAAGTTATGAGGGTTGATACCTGCGAAACTCTCTGGTAGTGCTAACTCAGATGCTTTTTCCATTTTTTCATTTAAAACGATTGCGCTCATTATTTAGCTACCTTTACACGACCTAATGAACCATTTGCACCAGATACTGAACCTAATACAGCGATAACACCGTTTTCAGCATCGTAAGAAACGATTTCATTTTTAACACTATTTTGTACATTTCCGTATTGTCCAGGCATCTTACGCCCTTTCATTACACGACCTGGCCACTCAGCATTACCGATTGAACCTGTTCTACGACCAAATCTATGACCGTGAGATGCAGGACCACCACCAAAGTTCCAACGCTTCATAGCACCAGAAAAACCGCGACCTTTAGTAGTAAATGTAGATTTTAAAACTTTAGCTTCTGCTAAAGGAGTTAAATCTAAATCACCAGCTTCAGTGTTTGCTACTTCTAAAGTAACAAAACGGTTAAACTCAGATGAAAGGCTATACTTTTTTTGTTGACCTTCAATTGATTTATTCATTTTTTTACCGCTATTGTAAGCTACAACTGCAGTGCCATCGTTAACTTCACATACTTTTTGATCTAATACTTTTAATAAAGTAACAGGTTTACTTGGTACTGTGATTGTACGGCTCATACCGATTTTTTCAACAATATATTCCACGATGATCTCCTTACTTATCCATAGAACGTACTTCTACGTCTACTTCCGGTGCTAAGTCAAGTTTCATTAATGAGTCAACAGTCTCTGGCGTAGCAGAAACGATATCAATCATTCTCGCGTGCATACGAATTTCAAATTGCTCACGTGAACTTTTGTTTACGTGTGGTGATTTTAAAACCGTATATTTACGAATTTTTGTTGGTAAAGGTATTGGACCACGGATAACCGCACCAGTACGTTTTACAGCCTCTACGATTGACGCTACTGATCTATCTAATACAC
>Ga0193958_1000309_pt1 | contig 19339 bp, 18 predicted proteins | sample FB_1_MG_FD_140320 | JGI IMG/M metagenome (GOLD analysis project Ga0193958, IMG submission 140320) | Microbial mat bacterial communities from the Broadkill River, Lewes, Delaware, United States - FB_1_MG | ecosystem: Environmental > Aquatic > Freshwater > River > Microbial mats | place: USA...
ACTGATCTCGGGTTTGATCATTTACGGCGCACTGAAGCAGTTTGTTGGCTTGCGTCTGGATGATGAGCAGGAATACAACGGTGCCGATCTGAGTATCCACAAGATCGAGTCAACCAGCGATAATTAAGTAGAGATAGAGAGGGGGCTTGCTCTCCCGCACCGCTTTCTCAAGTCATGTCGAGCTGATTGGCTGAATGTTTGCGCCCCCTCTTTCTCTATTATAAGTCAGGTTAAGTTTTCGTTATCAAGGCCGCTATCTGTCTGGAGATAATCAATTTGCAGGGAGTGCGATATGCCGATCACTTCAACCTCCGGTTTTGTCCCGCCAGGCAACAGCCTTTCAACACAGACCACCCTTTCGTCCGCGATAACCTCGCAGGTTGAGGCGTCGGGTACGCTGGATAATAGCAATCATGTTATGCGCTCAGCGGCCTCTGTCCGGCATGCACCGGTTGCACCTGAAGCTGGGGCTGATACCTATCATAGGCCACGGATGGTAACGGAAAAATTTGCCCAGATGCTGTCCCCGGTGGAAGGGGAGTCCGTAACCGCCATGGCTAAGCATATGTCATCGGCGGTTGATCGTTTTGGGCATGGTCAGGTGCTCGAAACATCCGGTTTTATGTCTCAGCTACAGGGTCTCAGTGCAGAAACCAGCAGCTTTGAAGGTCAGCAGAGAATTGCTGAAATGTCAGAAGAAGCATTCCTTAAGGGTGTTGAGCCGGATTTCTCTAACCGGTTGCGTGATGTTGAAGAGGGCATGGTTGTTCAGTTAAAAACCGCCGAAGGTGATCTGGTTGAGATCAAGCTGGAAGCGGCTAATGGCGATGGTGGCGAGAAGGGAGTGGCGTTCTCCTTTAGTGTGGACGGTGACCTGTCAGAGGCTGAGCGTGCAGCGATTGGTGAGATGGCCGAAGGTCTGGGTAAGCTTGCTGATCGTTTTTTTGCTGATGGTGAGGCGGCGCTGGATGAGCTTGGTTCGCTTAAATCAGACCAGCTACAGGGTTTTTCTCTTGAGCTTGAAAGCAAAGAGTTTGGCGATCTGACGCTTGAGCACAGTGTTTCGATGACTGAGGGGACGCAGCGGTTTGAGGGTGAGTTTAAGGGGTATACGTTTGATGTTACCCAAAGCCTGTCTCAGGATTACGTCGACGCAGAGCTGATTAATAACCCGCAATACCAGCAGTACTTATCCCTGATAGAGCAAGCAGGGCGGGACTACAGTACTGAAGCTGAGACGATTGATTTCCTGAAAGATGGTTTGAATGCGTTGTTTGGGGTGTCTGCTCAGGAAGCGGATGCTGAGCAGGTGGAGCCGATTGGTGGCGGCTCCAGTTTACGCCAGGGCTTTTTCAGTAATATGCCCGATTTCAGTGCCAGTTTTGATTCGCCGGTGTTTGTAAATGAGTACAACCGTACTGATACGGCATATATGAGCTTGACGATGTCCCAGGAAACGAGTCAGACGTTCGCGGGTGGTGTAGAAGAGGCTGCTCAGAGGTTCAGTTATTCAGAAACGGTAGAGACGTTTGAGCCATTACCGGGTTCGGATGAGGCTAATCTGAAGGCTGGATACTATGTGCATCAGACGTTACAGCGAAGTGAAGAGACGTTGCGGCTCTTGAGTATGTCGGGTGATCAGCCAGAGTCTGCGGTTGAAAGCCGGAAGGGTGAAGAGTCTCTGGTGCGTGAGCACAAGGTGCGTTTTCAGGTTGAGAAAGTAGATAAGGAAGAGGAGCAGCATTCAACAATTCGTAACCTGATGGAAGAGGCTCAGTCGATGGAGGGGAACTTCCGGCAGAATATGGATATGTTGCTCGACAGTGATAACCTGAAGTTGTTTGAGTACATGCCAAAGCCTGTGGCAGTCGACCAGCAGCAGAAATAACGCCTCCATATCTGGATGAAGTGTATAGGTAATAAAAAACCCGCCGAGGCGGGTTTTTTGATGTGCTGTAAGGGCTTACTTCTCGTAGTCGCGACGACTAGGGCCGGTGTACAGCTGGCGTGGGCGGCCGATCTTGTTCGGGCTGGAGTGGAACTCGCTCCAGTGAGAGATCCAGCCGATTGTGCGAGACAGGGCGAAGATCACGGTGAACATGCTGGTCGGGATGCCGATCGCTTTCAGGATGATGCCGGAGTAGAAGTCTACGTTCGGGTACAGTTTACGTGCCACGAAGTATTCGTCTTCCAGGGCGATCTGTTCCAGACGCTTGGCGATTTTCAGCAGAGGCTCGTCTTCGATACCCAGCTCGGCCAGCACCTGGTCACAGGTGGCTTTCATAACCTTGGCGCGAGGGTCGAAGTTGCGGTATACGCGGTGACCGAAGCCCATCAGGCGGAACGGGTCGTTCGGGTCTTTGGCTTTGGCCACAAACTCTTCGATATTGGACTCGTCGCCAATCTCTTCCAGCATGGTCAGTACGGCTTCGTTTGCACCGCCGTGTGCCGGGCCCCACAGTGCCGCAACGCCGGAAGCGATACATGCAAATGGGTTAGCGCCAGAGGAACCTGCCAGACGTACTGTAGACGTAGATGCGTTCTGCTCGTGGTCGGCATGCAGCAGGAAGATCTTGTCCATGGCTTTAGCCAGCACAGGATTTGGCTTGTACTCTTCGCACGGGTTGCCGAACATCATGTGCAGGAAGTTTTCTGCGTAGTTCAGGTCGTTGCGTGGGTACTGGAATGGCATGCCGATAGAGTATTTGTAACACATGGCTGCCAGAGTTGGCATCTTGGCGATCAGGCGGTAGGCACACACTTCACGGTGGTGTGCATCGTTGATATCCAGAGAGTCATGGTAGAACGCAGACAGAGCACCAACACAGGCCACCATGATGGACATTGGGTGAGCGTCGCGACGGAAGCCGTTGAAGAAGTGGCTCATCTGCTCGTGAACCATTGTGTGGTTCTTGATGGTGTTGACGAACTTGTCTTTCTCTTCGTCGGTTGGCAGTTCGCCGTTAAGCAGCAGGTAACAAACTTCAAGATAATCTGACTTCTCTGCCAGCTGTTCAATCGGGTAGCCGCCGTGCAGCAGCACGCCTTTGGCACCGTCGATGTATGTGATCTTGGACTCACATGCAGCAGTAGAAACAAAGCCGGGGTCGTACGTGAACAGTCCGTTGCCTGTCAGCGGGCGGACGTCGATTACGTCTGGACCTTCAGAACCGGAGTACACCGGCAGTTCAATAGCTTCGTCCAGACCGTCGACTGTCAAGCGTGCTTTTTTGTCAGCCATCAAGAGGCTCCTATCAATTGTTGTGTTTTTATTCGGGCCTTTATCTTTATCTTCCATCGCGGTTTTACCGCTGGTTTGGCCCGAAAAATAGGCCCCACCAATATAGAGTTTGAAATGTATTTGTCAATCAGCTCAAGGTGGGCGTTACTGCGATGCAGCATGGCGGGAAAGTTTTTATCAGGAATCTTGAATGGCCTGAATAATCATTTAGTTGAAGCAGCCCCGTCGGGCTGGAGGGCGCTATACCAAAGGCTTAGAGTCCGGCACCTGCGTTGTATTCGAATAGTGAAATGCTTATACTCTCGGCGCGAAGTTTCTCCCTACTAAATTATTCCAATGTGGAGAGGCTTCGGCGAGGTACTTAATCTTCTAGCACTTCCAGATAACCTTGCTCTGCAACAGGGCAAACACGAGTGTGAACAAGAGCCGTGAACAAAAAAAGACCTGTAAACCTAGATCTAAGAACTATCAAGCAGCCGCTTCCGGCCATCACATCAATACTGCACCGTGTAACGGGTGTGGCATTGTTCTTCGGAGCCATCTTCCTGCTTTATCTGCTGGAGATGTCACTGGAGTCGCAGCAGGGCTTTGACGCCGCTGTCAGCATGATGGAGACCAGCTTCTTTGCCAAGCTGATCGCCTGGGGACTGGTTTCTGCGTTGCTGTACCACTTCTTTGCCGGTGTTAAGCACCTGGTGATGGATTTGGGCCATTGTGAGGAACTGGAGAGCGGGCGCCTTGCTGCCAAAGCGACCCTGGTTGCCGGTGGCGTAGCCTGCCTGATTTCAGGAGTGTGGATATGGTAACCAGTATCACAAGTTTTGGCCGCAGCGGCCTCTACGACTGGATGATTCAGCGTGTTACAGCCATCGTACTGATGCTGTACACCATCTTTATGATTGGCTATTTGCTGATGAATCCTGCGCAGGACTATGAGCAGTGGAAAGCACTGTTCGATAATACTGCGATGCGTATTTTTTCACTGTTGGCGATCCTGTCCTTTGCGGCGCACGTATGGATTGGTCTGTGGTCGGTATCAACTGACTATATCAAGGCTACAGGCGTGCGTTTCATGTTCCAGTCAGCAACCGGCCTCCTGACGTTTATCTACGTCACCTGGGGCATTCAGATTTTGTGGGGTGTATAAGAGATGGCGAATCTGCGTACGCTTACGTTCGACGCGATTGTAGTAGGCGGTGGTGGTGCCGGTATGCGAGCTGCTTTGCAGCTGGCTCAGTCCGGGCTTAACACTGCGTGTGTAACCAAGGTCTTCCCGACACGTTCACACACTGTATCCGCACAGGGTGGTATTACCTGTGCAATTGCAAGTGCTGATCCAAATGACGATTGGCGCTGGCACATGTACGACACCGTAAAAGGTTCCGATTACATCGGTGACCAGGATGCGATCGAGTACATGTGTTCTGTTGGCCCTCAGGCGGTTTTCGAGCTGGACCACATGGGTCTGCCGTTCTCCCGTACTGAAACAGGCCGTATCTACCAGCGTCCTTTCGGTGGTCAGTCCAAGAACTTCGGTGAAGGCGGTCAGGCGGCACGCACCTGTGCGGCAGCTGACCGTACCGGTCACGCACTGCTGCATGCTCTGTATCAGGGCAATATGAAAGCAGGCACTACCTTCCTGAACGAATGGTATGCGGTTGATCTGGTGACCAACGCTGACGGTGATATTGTCGGCTGTATCGCTATCTGCATCGAAACCGGCGAAACCGTTTACATCAAAGCCAAAGCGACTGTGCTGGCAACCGGTGGTGCAGGTCGTATCTACGCCTCTACAACCAATGCCCTGATCAATACCGGTGACGGTGTTGGTATGTCGCTTCGCGCAGGTGTTCCGGCGCAGGACATGGAAATGTGGCAGTTCCACCCAACCGGTATTGCCGGTGCCGGTGTACTGGTTACTGAAGGTTGTCGTGGTGAAGGTGGTTACCTGATCAACAAGGACGGCGAGCGCTTCATGGAGCGTTACGCACCTAACGCGAAAGACCTGGCGGGCCGTGACGTTGTTGCACGTTCCATGATCCTGGAGATTCTGGGTGGTCGTGGCTGTGGTCCTGATGGTGATCACGTATACCTGAAGATGGATCATCTGGGTGAAGAAGTTCTGCAGTCCCGTCTGCCGGGTATCTGTGAGCTGTCTAAAACCTTCGCTGCAACCGATCCGGTGAAAGAGCCGATTCCGGTTGTACCGACCTGTCATTACATGATGGGCGGTGTGGTTACTAACATCGGTGGTCAGGCGATTGCGCCAACGGCTGACGGTGAAGACAAGATCGTTAACGGTCTGTTCGCCTGTGGCGAAGTTGCCTGTGTATCTGTACACGGTGCTAACCGTCTGGGTGGTAACTCGCTGCTGGATCTGGTGGTGTTTGGCCGTGCGGCAGGTATGGAGATCGAGAAGCAGTTGCAGGAAGGCTACGAAGTCAAAGATGCAACCGATGCTGATATCGATCGTGCCATGGCGCGTCTGAATGCACTGAACAGCTCTACCAATGGTGAGCGTGTTGCTGACGTTCGTAAAGAACTGCAGGCAACCATGCAGCTGTACTTCGGTGTATTCCGTGACGGCGAAAGCATGCAGAAAGGTCTGGAGCTGCTCAAAGGTCTTCGCGCTAAAGTTGAAAACCTGCATCTGGAAGATAAGAGCCAGGCGTTCAACACCGCACGTATCGAAGCACTGGAACTGCAGAACCTGATGGAAGTTGCTGAAGCAACGGCTATTGCTGCAGAGATCCGTAAAGAGTCTCGTGGTGCCCATGCACGTAATGATTTCACCGATCGTGATGATGAGAACTGGCTGTGCCACTCTATCTTCCATCCGGTAGATAAGAGCATTACCAAACGTGACGTGAACTTTGCGCCAAAAACCATGGATGCTTTCCCACCGAAAGTGCGAACCTACTAAGGGGCTGTAAAAATGCTGGTAAGTGTTTATCGCTACAATCCTGAAAAGGATGATGCACCATACATGCAGGATATCCATATCGATATCCCGGGTGGCAAAGACATCATGGTGCTGGACCTTCTGCAACTGTTGAAGGACAAAGATAGTTCATTGGGTTACCGTCGTTCCTGCCGTGAAGGTGTGTGTGGCTCTGACGGTATGAACATGAACGGTGTTAACGGTCTGGCTTGTATTACACCGCTGTCTGCAGTGGTTGAAAATGACAAGCTGGTTCTGCGTCCGCTGCCGGGTCTGCCGGTTATTCGTGACCTGGTTGTTGATATGAACCAGTTCTACAAAGCGTACGAGAAGATCAAGCCGTTCCTGATCAACGATACGCCAGCACCGGCAATCGAGCGTCTGCAGTCGCCGGAAGAGCGCGCAGAACTGGATGGTCTGTACGAGTGTATCCTGTGTGCATGCTGTTCTACGTCCTGCCCATCTTTCTGGTGGAACCCGGACAAGTTCATCGGCCCATCCGGCCTGCTGCAGGCTTACCGCTTCCTGGCGGATAGCCGCGATACAGCCACTCAGGATCGTCTGACTGAACTCGACGACCCGTTCAGCGTATTCCGCTGTCATGGCATCATGAACTGTGTGAATGTCTGCCCGAAAGGCCTTAACCCGACCAAGGCTATCGGTAAAATCCGTAACATGTTGCTGCAGCAAGCAACCTGATACGAAGACAAAAAGCGGTGCCCAGTGGGTGCCGCTTTTTTCTGTACCAAAGAAATATAGAATTTGTGACGAATTCATAAGAACAAAATTAAGGCTTTAAGCTGAAGCTTTTACTATAATGGCCGCCGGACATGCATCGGGCGTGTCTATATACGGTAACGATAGAGGGGTCGTCCTTTTAATGGCGGGTATAGTGCAGCCTGCCGGGACTAAAAGCCCCCAAGCCAGGGTGATCAATAATGCAAGAAGGCATCATGGAGCTGATGTGGAAAAATGCCCACCTTTACGGTGGCAACCTTTCCTACATTGAACAGCTTTACGAGACATACCTGCTGGATCCAAACGGAATTCCTCAGGAGTGGCGTGAAGAGTTCGACCGACTGCCGAAGGTGGGCGACAACCTGACGCAGGATGTTCCTCATTCCCCGATTCAGGATCATTTCCTGTATCTGGCCAAAAATCAGAAGCGTGCAACACCGGTTGCAGTCAGCTCTGTCAGTTCGGAACACGAGAAAAAACAGGTTCGTGTCCTGCGTATGATCAATGCATACCGGGTACGCGGGCATCAGATGGCTGCGATCGACCCGCTGGGGCTGATGCAGCGTGAAAACGTACAGGATCTGGACCCGCGTTTTCACGAGCTGTCTGAAGCTGATTTTGATACCAGCTATCAGCTGGGCTCGCTGTTCTTCGGACCAGAAGAAGCGCCGCTGCGCGATATTCTGGCGGACCTGAAGAAAACCTACTGCAACACTGTAGGTGCTGAGTACATGCATATCGTTGATACGCAGGAAAAGCGCTGGATTCAGTCTCGCCTTGAGCCGGTTCGCTGTCATCCACAGCTGGACCCGAAAGAGCGTAAGCATATCCTTGAGCGTCTGACGGCGGCAGAAGGTCTGGAAAAATATCTGGGTTCTCGCTACGCCGGTGCCAAGCGCTTCGGCCTGGAAGGTGGTGAAGCTCTGATTCCGCTGATGGACGAACTGATCCAGCGTAGCGGTAAAGACGGTGCGCGCGAAGTGGTTATCGGCATGGCCCACCGTGGCCGTCTGAATATGCTGATCAACACGTTCGGTAAAAACCCGGCAGAGCTGTTCGGTGAATTTGAAGGTAAGAAACTGGTAGAGACGTCGGGTGACGTTAAGTACCACCAGGGTTTCTCCTCCAACATCATGACACCAGGTGGTGAAGTTCATCTGGCGATGGCGTTTAACCCGTCTCACCTGGAAATCTCCGCACCGGTTGTTGAGGGTTCTGTACGTGCCCGTCAGGATCGTCGTGATGATTCAACAGGCGACACGGTAATCCCGGTTAATATCCACGGTGACCAGGCCTTTGCTGGTCAGGGCGTAGTGATGGAGACATTCCAGATGTCTCAGACACGCGCATACAAAACCGGTGGCACGGTTCACATCGTGATCAATAACCAGGTTGGCTTTACTACCAACAAGCAGGAAGACTCCCGTTCTACCGAATACGCAACGGATGTTGCGAAAATGGTATCGGCACCAATCTTCCATGTGAATGGCGATGACCCGGAAGCGGTTCGTTTCGTCACTCAGGTTGCACTGGACTACCGTAACGAATTCAAGAAAGACGTTGTAATTGATCTGGTATGTTACCGCCGCCGAGGCCACAACGAAGCGGATGAGCCATCTGGTACCCAGCCGCTGATGTACGCTCAGATCAAACAGCAGAAAACGACCCGTGAGCTGTACTCCCAGCGTCTGATTGACGACGGTGTGATCACAGCCGACGAAAGCAAAGCGATGGAGAAAGAATACCGTCGTGCGCTGGAAGCGGGCGAACATGTTGCTAATGCACTGGTTCTGGAACCGAACAGTGAGCTGTTCGTTGACTGGAAACCTTACCTGGGTCACACCTGGTCATTCGACTGTGACACGGGTCTGGACATGAAACTGCTACAGGAACTGGGCGCGAAAATTTGCGATGTCCCGGAAGGCTTCACTGTACAGCGTCAGGTTCAGAAGATTATTGATGACCGTAAACGTATGGCCGCTGGCGCAATGGCGCTGAACTGGGGTATGGCTGAGTCTCTGGCTTATGCATCTATCCTGGCTGAGGGTCACCCGGTACGTATTACGGGTCAGGACGTTGGCCGAGGCACCTTCTCCCACCGTCACGCGGTTCTGCATAATCAGAAAGATGCGAGCACCTACCTGCCGCTGCAGAACCTGTCTGCTGAGCAGCCACGTCTCACGCTACACGACTCCTACCTTTCGGAAGAGGCCGTACTGGCGTTTGAGTATGGTTACTCAACAACGATGCCAAATGCACTTGTAATCTGGGAAGCTCAGTTTGGTGATTTCGCCAACGGTGCTCAGGTTGTAATTGATCAGTTTATTACCAGTGGTGAGCAGAAGTGGGAGCGCCTGTGTGGCCTGACCATGCTGCTGCCTCATGGCTTTGAAGGCCAGGGGCCGGAGCATTCCTCCGCACGACTGGAACGTTATCTGCAGCTCTGTGCAGAGCACAACATCCAGGTATGTGTACCGACCACGCCAGCACAGATTTTCCATCTGCTGCGTCGTCAGGTAGTACGTCCGCTGCGTAAGCCGCTGGTTGTTATGTCACCGAAGAGCCTGCTGCGTCACAAACAGGCCACGTCCACACTGGAAGAGCTCGCCGAAGGCGGCTTCAAGCCGGTTATCGCTGAAACTGATCAGCTTGATGCCAGCAAAGTGAAACGTGTCGTGCTGTGTAGCGGTAAGGTTTACTACGACCTCTACAACCGCCGTGCTGAACTGGAAAAAGATGATGTAGCCATTGTTCGTATTGAACAGCTGTATCCGTTCCCAGAAAAAGCTATGGCTGACGCAATTGCTGAATACACCAACCTGGAATCTGTGGTCTGGTGTCAGGAAGAACCGATGAACCAGGGCGCATGGTACTGCTCGCAGCACCATATGCGCTCTGTACTGCAAAAACATGACAGCTCTCTGCACCTGGAAGGCGTTGGCCGTCCACACGCAGCAGCGCCAGCAGTAGGTTACATCTCAGTTCACCTGGAACAGCAGGAAAAACTGGTTAACGAAGCAATCAACGGTTAAATCAATGGGTTTGCTGCGCTTGAAAAACTAGCGCAGCAGCCGGTTGTGTGAGCACCCAAGGAAAAAACATGTCTATCGAAATCAAAGCACCAACGTTCCCTGAATCCGTTGCAGACGGCACTATCTCTACCTGGCACAAAGCACCGGGCGAAGCTGTCGCTGCTGACGAACTGATCGTCGATATCGAAACCGACAAAGTTGTACTGGAAGTTGTAGCCCCAGCTGACGGTGTAATCAAAGAAGTTAAAGCCGAAGAAGGCGCGACCGTCCTGAGTGACGAAGTTATCGCTGTCTTCGAAGCAGGCGCTGCAGGCACTGCTGTTGCTGCTGATGCTCCAGCCGCTGCTGCTGAAGCTGCAGGTGATGCTGACAAAATCGGCCCTGCTGCACGCAAGCTGATTGAAGAAAATAACCTGGATGCATCTGCGATTGCTGGTACTGGCAAAAACGGTGGCATCACCAAAGAAGACGTTGTCAGCTTTATGGCAAATGGTGCTGCGGCTGCTCCTGCACCGGCTGCCGCTGCTGCGCCAGCTGCACAGGCTAAAGCCCCTGCTGCACCGGTTAATGTTCCTGCTGGTGAGCGTGTTGAAAAACGCGTACCAATGACACGCCTGCGTGCCACAATCGCCAAGCGTCTGGTTGAAGCGCAGCAGAATGCTGCCATGCTGACAACCTACAACGAAGTCAACATGAAGCCGGTTATGGAACTGCGTAAGCAGTACAAAGACCTGTTCGAGAAGACTCACAACGGCACACGCCTGGGCTTCATGTCCTTCTTCGTTAAAGCAGCGACTGAAGCACTGAAACGCTTCCCGGCTGTAAACGCTTCTATCGATGGTAACGACATGGTTTACCATGGATACCAGGATATCGGTGTTGCAGTTTCCACTGATCGTGGCCTGATGGTTCCAGTTCTGCGCGACACTGACAGCATGAGCCTGGCAGATGTTGAAGGCACAATCGCTGACTTCGGTAAGCGTGGCCGTGAAGGCAAGCTGGGCCTGGACGATATGCAGGGCGGCACCTTCACCATCACTAACGGTGGTGTATTCGGTTCCCTGATGTCTACACCTATCCTGAACCCACCGCAGACTGCGATCATGGGTATGCACAAGATCCAGGAGCGCCCAATGGCGGTTAATGGTCAGGTTGAGATCCTGCCAATGATGTATCTGGCTCTGTCTTACGATCACCGTATGATTGATGGTAAGGAAGCAGTACAATTCCTCGTGACTATCAAAGACCTTCTGGAAGACCCTGCACGTATGCTTCTGGACGTTTGATACAGCCCCCTCCTTTAACGAGCGAATTAAGAGATAGGAAAGATACATGTCTGATAAATTTGACGTGATCGTAATCGGTGCCGGTCCTGGTGGTTATGTAGCTGCAATCCGTGCTGCACAGCTGGGCCTGAAAACCGCATGTGTTGAGAAGTGGGTGGATAATAAAGGCGGCGCTGTACTGGGCGGTACCTGTCTGAACGTTGGTTGTATTCCATCTAAAGCACTGCTGGAAACAACCCACAAGTACCACGATGCCAAAGCGCATTTTGATGTTCACGGCATCAGCACTGGCGACGTCACTATGGACGTTGAGCAGATGGTTGCCCGTAAGAACAAGATTGTTGGCAACCTGACTGCTGGTATCGGCGGTCTGTTTAAAGCGAACGGCGTTACCGTGCTGCAGGGCATGGGTAAGCTGCTGGCTGGTAAGCAGGTTGAAGTGACTGCCGCTGACGGCACCGCAACTGTTTACGCTGCTGATAACGTTGTACTGGCATCCGGTTCTGTACCGGTAAACATCCCACCAGCGCCACTGACGGATAACCTGATTCTGGATAACGCTGGCGCGCTGGATATCACTGAGACGCCTAAGCGTCTGGGTGTTATTGGTGCCGGTGTTATCGGTCTGGAAATGGGCTCTGTATGGGCACGTCTGGGTACAGAAGTGACTGTACTGGAAGCGATGGACGATTTCCTGGCTGCCGCCGACAAAGACGTAGCTAAAGAAGCCGCCAAGCTGTTCAAAAAGCAGAAGCTGGATATCAAACTGGGCGCACGTTGCACCGGTACTGAGATCATCGATGGCAAAGAAGTACTGGTTAAGTACACCGACAGCGAAGGCGACAAAGAGATTGTTGTTGATAAGCTGATCGTTGCTGTTGGCCGTAAACCACAGACCAATGGCCTGCTGGCGGCGGATTCCGGCGTTAAGCTGGATGAGCGTGGCTTCATCTTTGTTGATGAGCAGTGCCGTACTGAAGCACCAGGCGTATACGCAATCGGTGACTCCGTACGTGGTCCGATGCTGGCGCACAAAGCCTCTGAAGAGGGCATCATGGTTGCTGATATGATCGCTGGTAAGCACGGTCATATGAACTACGACGTGATCCCGAACATCATCTACACACACCCTGAGCTGGCGTGGGTAGGTAAGACCGAGCAGGAACTCAAAGCCGACGGCGTCAAGTACAAAGCGGGTAAATTCCCGTTTGCTGCGACGGGCCGTGCGATGGCTGCAAACGATACCGATGGTTTCGTTAAAGTTCTGGCAGACGAAGAGACAGACCGCATTCTGGGTATCCACATGGTGGGTGGCCAGGCGTCTGAGCTGATCGGTCAGGCTGTTATTGCAATGGAATTCTGCTCCTCCGCAGAAGACCTGCAGATGACTATCTTTGCTCACCCGACCGTGAGTGAAGCCCTGCACGAAGCTGCACTGGCAGTTGATGGCCACGCCATCCACATGGCCAACCGCAAGCGTCGCTAAGCATACCTGTTTAGAAAGATTTCGGTCGTCCCTCTCTGAGGGCTCGGCCGATTTAGCAAGAAACTTGTTGTTGAACCCCGAAAGGGCGGCTTAACGGGGCAGGCATTGCACTGTACCGGGCTGAATAATCATTAGTGACAACACAACGGATTAGAGCATGAACCTTCACGAGTACCAGGGTAAACAGCTGTTTGCCGAGTATGGTCTGCCGGTCTCCAAAGGGATCGCAGTAGATACTCCAGAAGCGGCTGCAGAAGCAGCTAAAACAATTGGCGGTGACAAATGGGTTGTTAAAGCCCAGGTTCACGCCGGTGGCCGTGGTAAAGCGGGCGGTGTAAAGCTGGTAGATTCTCCAGCAGACGCACAGGAATTTGCTGCTAACTGGCTGGGTAAAAACCTGGTCACTTACCAGACAGATGAAAACGGTCAGCCAGTTTCTAAAATTCTGGTTGAAACTTGCACAGATATCGCTAACGAGCTGTACCTGGGCGCGGTTGTAGACCGTTCTTCTCGTCGTATCGTTTTCATGGCATCCACCGAAGGTGGTGTTGAAATCGAAACAGTTGCAGAAGAAACACCTGAGAAAATCCTGAAAGCTACAATCGATCCTCTGACAGGCGCACAGCCTTACCAGGGTCGTGAGCTGGCATTCAAACTGGGCCTGCAGGGCGACCAGATCAAGCAGTTCACCAAGATCTTCATGGGTCTGGCGAACATGTTCCAGGAAAAAGACCTGGCACTGCTGGAGATCAACCCGCTGGTTATCACCGATGAAGGTAACCTGCACTGCCTGGACGCTAAAGTAGCGATCGATGGCAATGCTGTTTACCGTCACAAAGATCTGCAGGAAATGCATGATCCATCTCAGGAAGATGCACGCGAAGCACACGCTGCTGAGTGGGATCTGAACTACGTTGCACTGGATGGCACAATCGGTTGCATGGTTAACGGTGCGGGCCTGGCAATGGGCACCATGGACATCGTTGCACTGCACGGTGGCTTCCCGGCTAACTTCCTGGACGTTGGCGGCGGCGCGACTAAAGAGCGCGTAACCGAAGCGTTCAAACTGATCCTGGCTGATGACAAGGTGAAAACCGTACTGGTTAACATCTTCGGCGGTATCGTTCGTTGCGACCTGATCGCCGAAGGTATCATCGGTGCCGTTAAGGAAGTAGGCGTAGAAGTACCTGTAGTTGTACGTCTGGAAGGTAACAACGCTGACCTGGGCTCCAAACTGCTGGCTGACTCCGGTCTGGATATCATCGCAGCTACCAGCCTGACTGACGCTGCTCAGCAGGCCGTTAAAGCAGCGGAGGGTAAATAATGTCCGTACTGATTAACAAAGACACTAAAGTCATCTGTCAGGGTTTCACTGGCGGTCAGGGTACCTTCCACTCTGAACAGGCGATCGCTTACGGCACCAAAATGGTTGGTGGTGTAACGCCGGGTAAAGGCGGTACTGAGCATCTGGGTCTGCCAGTGTTTAACACCGTTGCTGAAGCAGTAGAAGCAACAGGCGCTGAAGCATCTGTTATCTACGTACCAGCACCGTTCTGTAAAGACTCTATTCTTGAAGCTGCTAACGCTGGCATCAAGCTGATCGTCTGCATCACTGAGCATATCGCTGTTATGGATATGCTGGAATGTAAAGTGAAGTGTGACGAGCTGGGCGTACGCCTGATCGGTCCTAACTGCCCAGGTGTTATCACTCCGGGCGAATGTAAGATCGGCATCATGCCAGGTCACATCCACCTGCCAGGTAAAATCGGCATCGTTTCCCGCTCCGGTACACTGACGTACGAAGCGGTTAAACAGACTACAGATGCTGGCTTCGGTCAGTCTACCTGTGTCGGCATCGGTGGTGACCCAATCCCAGGCTCCAACTTCATCGACATTCTGGAAATGTTCCAGAACGACCCACAGACTGAAGCGATCGTAATGATCGGTGAGATCGGTGGTTCTGCTGAAGAAGAAGCGGCTGCATTCATCAAAGCGAATGTAACCAAGCCTGTTGTTTCTTACATTGCCGGTGTAACTGCACCAGCGGGTAAGCGTATGGGCCATGCTGGCGCGATCATCTCTGGCGGTAAAGGTACAGCGGACGAGAAATTCGCTGCACTGAACGATGCAGGCGTTAAGACTGTACGTTCCCTGGCTCAGATCGGCGACGCTCTGCAGGAACTGAAAGACGCAGGTAAGTGGTAAGCAATCGCTTACTTACAACCTGATCTGAAAAAGGCAGCCTCGGCTGCCTTTTTTGTTTTCTGACCTTTACTGATCGAAATATATACTAAAGCACGGGTTGTGGTTTCCCTGTATAACACGTCAAATAGTTTCTGCTTTTCAGCCGGGTGGCTGTTTACCTTTTGCTTTCATAAATCAGATAGACCTGTTCAGATGATGAAATCAGTTTGCAAGCATATTATTCGATGGAACGCAGTCAAACCTGCGACCCGTCCGTGTGGCTGCTGTTTCTGAAATATGAACAACAACCCGCGGAGATCACCGCGGATTGTCTTACCCCTTCAGATTTTCTCCCGGTTTTCTCCGCTGCCATCAGGCATTTATACCGCCTGTGTTTTGCAGGTTTTATATCTCAAGGAGAATTACCATGACATTACTGTCACTGTTTGCTGCTGCAATTAACCGTTACAACGAACGTCGCCGTCAGGCCCATGCACTGGAAGAACTGCGCGCCCTGAGTCCTGCACAGTTACGGGATATTGGTGTACGACTGGAAGGCAATCAGGTGCTATCTATTCACGATGTAACGGATGCTGAAACGACCGTGAGATCCGCTATAGAGCCTGGCGCTGGGGAGGACAGCAGATAACTTTACGGGGCGGTGCTATGGCGACCGCCCCCTGTAAACCTGATGTAAATTCAACCCGTTGGACCCCGCATGCTGCTGGGGTGGAAGCTTTTCTGACTGATATGGAGCTGATAGATGCATGCCTTACCGCTGTTCCCGTTACCTGCCCTGGTGTACCCGGGTGGTTTGCTACCGCTGCAGATATTTGAGCCGCGTTACCTGCGGATGATCAAGCACTGCCTGCAGGCCGGGACAGGTTTTGTTATTGTCCAGACTGCTGAACAGGGTGAGGATGGCCTGGCCGGGCAGTTTTTTGATATTGGTTGTTACTGTGAAGTTGCAGACTGGCATCCTTTGCCCAATGAGCTGCTTGGGATTGATGTACGCGGGCTGCGTAAAGTGCGTATCCACAGCCACCAGGCTGAGCCGGATAACCTGCTGATCGGGCAGTGTGAATACCTGCCGCAGGAGCCTCCCATGCTTGTTTCTGACCAGCACCAACTGTTGCTGAAGCTGCTACGGGATATTCAGAAGCACCCCGTGATCGAGATGATGGGGCTGGATATTGATTACCAGGATGCGACAGAGGTGGGCTATCGACTGGCCGAGTTTCTACCGTTTACGATAGAAGAGAAGCAATTGCTGCTGGAGTCTGACTCTGCACTGGCGCGGCTGAATACCATCGAATCATTGATCCACCACCTTGGTGGTTGAGTGGCTATACGTGCTGATCAGCATGTTAAGGCATTAGTCTGAGCTGGCGGTTGAATGCTTGTTTGGCACCACCGGCTCTTTTAATCTGTTATTTCAATCTATTCTTTACGACTGACATGAACCTGCTCAGGGAGTGATGCTGGCCATGAAAGTACTGATACCTGTTGTTATACCGCTTGTATTTCTGACTCTGTTTTTGCTGCCCATGGCACTCAGGGCCGGTGCTCAGCAGGTGCCGCAACTGATGCTGGCCAATACCTGGCGGGCGGAGCTTCCGCTGGCTGACTACTGGGTCAGTGAAAAACTCGATGGTGTGCGGGCTTACTGGGATGGCCAGCAGTTTCGCAGCCGGGGTGGTTATCCTATACAGGCACCTGAGTGGTTTACCGCAGATTTTCCCCAGCAGCCTATGGATGGTGAGCTCTGGCTGGGGAGGGGGCGTTTTGATGAAGTCTCCGCGATTATTCGCAGTGATAATATTGCTGATCTGCGCTGGGATGAGATGCGCTACATGGTGTTTGACTTGCCTGCCCATCAGCACCATGGTCAGCCTGCAACGTTTGAGCAGCGCCGACTGGCACTGCAACTACTTACTGGACAGCACCCTATCCGCTGGCTTGAAGCTGTACAGTACTTTCGCCTGGCTGACGCTCAGACATTGAAGCAGGAACTGGCGCAGGTGGTGGCCAGGGGAGGAGAGGGGCTGATGCTGAATCGGGCTGAAGGCCTGTACCGAGCTGTGCGCAGCGATGATATTCTCAAGTTGAAACCCAGCTATGACGCTGAGGCTACCGTGCTGGCTCACCTTGATGGCAAAGGGAAATATACCGGTATGGTCGGTGCGCTGCTGGTGCGCAATACTGAAGGGGTGAAGTTCAAGGTAGGCAGTGGCTTGAAAGACAGTGACCGGCGTAACCCACCCGCCATTGGCAGCACCATTACCTACGGTTACAGCGGTAAAACCCATACCGGCAAGCCGAGATTTCCCCGTTATCTGCGACCCAGATTGCCGGAGTAGCTGGACTTATATCAGCCCATCCCAGCGGTAATGCTTAAGGCTGATACGCTCACCGATAAACTCGATACCTTCATCTTCCAGTCGTACGCGTTGCCGCTGATAGCCTTCACTGTCCACTGGAAATGAAATCCGCCCCTGGGCATTGATCACCCGGTGCCAGGGCAGAGCAGTGTCCTTTGGCAACTGGCTCATCATTTTTCCTACCGCACGGGCCTGGCGCGGCAGCTCGGCCAGCTCGGCAATCTGACCATAACTGGCAACCTTGCCGCAGGGAATGGCGGCGACAACCTGCCATACCCTCTGTCGGCTCAGCTCATCCAGTGCCATCAGCTCTCAACTTCGGGAATCAGCGTCAGCAGGTCGGTGATGCCTATATCCATTCCCATTTGAGACAGCAAGGTAGTCAGCTGGCCACGATGGTGGGTCTGGTGATTAAACAGGTGCAGCACCAGCATACCGAAGGGGCGCACGGACTCGACCCCCTGGGTATTCTTGTATGCCAGAGGGATAGACAACTGCTCTGGCTGCAGTTCATAGCTCCAGTCGATCATCAGCTGATCCAGCAGTTCGCGCTCCATCTGCAGCTCCATCAGGTCATCATACAGAATCTCATTCAGTGCCCCGGGGCGCGAGATGTGATGGAGATTGGCAAGGGCGTCGTAATCTGCTGGATGCGTGGCAAAGCGTTTCAGCCAGATAATATCACCCACCAGCAAGTGATTAAGCGTACCCAGCACCGAGCCAAAAAAAGCCCCCTGATCGGCGCGCAGCTGCTCCTCGCTCAGCCCCTGCACGGCGGTGTACAGGGTTTCATTCATCCACTGATTATACTGAGCCAGCAGGCGCAGGTTGTTCACTTCACTCATCAGATCTCTCCATCGCTGACAACCTCAATCGCGGGTGCGGCTACGCTCCGCCGGGACATACAGTTGTTGCATCAGATACTGTTTAAAATCATCGGCATAGGGCTGCTGTGTCAACGCAACCTCCATACAGCCCAGCCAGGCGTCCCGTTCTGCCGGGCCGATCTCCAGGTGGGCATGGGCGCGGGGGATACGAATCGGACCATATTTTTCCCGGTACAGCTTTGGCCCGCCCAGCCAGCCTGCCAGGAAGCGGGCCAGCTTTTCGCTGGACTCGGCCTGGTCCGCCGGGTGCATGGAGCGGATATGAGCGGCTTCCGGTAGCTCATCCATTGCTTTGTAAAACGCATCACACAGCTTCACCAGCCCCTCATAGCCACCGGCCGCCTGATAGGATGTATCACCGTCGCCGTAGCCGGGTTGTGCTGGATCAGTCAGTTGTACAGTATTCATCAATTCTTTACTCAATGTGACAGTGCGGGTCAGATGCGGTGCGGTTCAAGCTGGACCCCGGTAACTTTGCGGCCCAGCAGGCTGATACGGCCTTCGTAGCGATCGTCGCCGGTACTGGAAAAATTGAACACATAGGAGCGCCAGATCCGTACCGTGCCATTATCATCCCGGCGCAGCCAGAAACCACGCAGGGCGATGCTCTGGTCCAGCAGCTGCAGGTCCATCTCATCACACTGGCGACGCACCTCTTTAAGTGCGATCTCTTTTACCTGCTGAGCCTTCCACCAGTGCAGCATGGCCCCGCAGATCAGCGTAAACCAGAGCAGATCCATTAACTCGATATACATTCAGCCCCTCGGATGTATTCAGCTGATTACCTGGCAAATGCTACCACATCATTGCAGGGGTGCTGTAACCGGTGTACACAGGGCAGGCATTCAGAGTTCACAGGGAGAGGAATGGATGACGACAGCGTTTTATCGTTACTGGGGTAAAGCACGGCCTGCGGTTGACAGTGTTAAGGCGAACTTTCACCTGCTGGCCTGGCATGGGCTGGATGTGGCGGGTGTTGGCTGGCAGCTGTTATCACCAGACAAACCCTTGTGTCAGCAGCTAGCGGCACCGTTGCAGGTTGAGCCGCAATGGCTGCAGCGCTGGTTCTGCTTTTGCCTGTCATTGCACGATCTGGGCAAATTTTCCTCGGCATTTCAGGGCCTGGTGCCCGGGCTGAGCAGTACTTTAATACAGGCAGAGCC
>Ga0193958_1000310_pt1 | contig 19237 bp, 30 predicted proteins | sample FB_1_MG_FD_140320 | JGI IMG/M metagenome (GOLD analysis project Ga0193958, IMG submission 140320) | Microbial mat bacterial communities from the Broadkill River, Lewes, Delaware, United States - FB_1_MG | ecosystem: Environmental > Aquatic > Freshwater > River > Microbial mats | place: USA...
GCCTCACTTATCTTATAAAAATCATCAGGACATAAGCATTCAAGTTTCTCGTTAGAAAAACAACACAGACTACAACTAGCTACTCGCTGATCCATTTTCAGGAACTTTAATTCGTACTTTTCTTTTAGATTTTCCATACCTACTCTTCTTTAAAATATTCCACAAAATTAGGATTAAATACTCTTAATCGTGTTCCATCTTCTTTTGTAATGAAGTAATTCCATAATTGCATGCCATTATGAGGTTCATTCTCTTGAATAGAAACCACGCCACTATTACCCACTTCATAAACATCGAAATCCTCACCTGCTGCAATTGAACTATCAATCCTCTGATGCCAATTAGCTGTTAAACTTTTTACCTTCATATCTTTTCTTTTTTAATTATACCGCAATGTAAGAAACATTTACTAGACCACCAAACTTTTCACCCATTATTTTCACAATTAATAGCAGAAGTCTTAAATATCTCACCCCAACGCAATTCAAATAACACTATTTGTGCTCTTTTAAACCCCTTTCCACTAGTAAGTCTACTACTAAACGTTCTTTCATTTATATCAAGCTCACGATATATTACTGCGGCTGGCACGCCGTATTCCATTAATTTATTAATCTTCTCAGTTATTGTCATAATCTATTGATTTTAATTTTAATTGTATATCTGGTACTTTATTTTTTCCTGTTTTAGTCTTACCCTCTCCAATAGGGAAAGGAATTGTTTCTATGTTATAGTATTTATTTAATACAGATGGAGCGTCTACATCAACTCCCACACCTAGTGCAATTTTGTTAATAGTATTAAGAACTGTACTTTGTCTAGTAGCTGAATACGTACTAATCTTAGATAATAGCTGAGATTCAAATATTTTATATTCCAACTCTCCAGTTATTGATTTCTTTCTATTAACAGAAATAACAGCCTTTGCAGCTTCTATATTTCCATGTAAAGACGCAATCTCTGATTCATTAAGGTAAGAATGAGCATCTAAAAGGAAATTCATAATTTCAGCATCCGTACCTCTTTCTAGTTTTGCTTTAGAATATCCAAACTCACCTGCAATTGGAGAAACAATATCTAATCTTGGGTCTTGTTTTGGTTGAACTAAGATGGTGAAAGAATCTTTTTTTAAGGTTTTAGGATTATGAACCTTTCTTTTCTCAGTAGCAAACCACTCACTGACAGTTTTATTTGTAGCACGTTTGTCTATCCCCAGAGAAGCAAATATCTCATTGAATCTTTTCTTAATATCATCAGATGTGTATAATTTCCCTGTTTTAAAAGAAGCTAAAACATCGGCAGTTAAGGAGATATCTTTTTCTACTCGCTTTTCAACAGCTTTTTTCATAACTACGGAAGATAAAACTGAATCTTTTTTATATTCTTTTTCTGCCACTTCCTCGATACTCATGTGTTTATATACGCTTTTAAAACTTCTTTGCTTTGCTTCTATTATAACCAACTTGTCATTAATTGAGGCAGTTTCAGCTTCAATACAATCTATTATCCTAGAATACTCAGCCACCTTAGCGACTTTATCTGTCATTTCTGACAGTGCAGTGAAATCTTTATCATATTTTGCGTGAATAGCCACTATTTCATCACGCAAGCTATAGTAATGCAATATCTGATCCATCCAAGGCTCGCCCTGTTCTTTTTTATCAGAAGAAAATATACCAAGCTCTGGTCTGGCATTAAAACCTGCCTCTAACAAAGCATTCATAAAAACATCCATGCTTCTATATTGCTCAGTCTTTACCATTTCAGAATATAATGCACTACTAAAAGATCCATCATCATAAGTAACTAAACCATTCTCTATGTCATAAGCGAAATCTGTTATCTTAGGATCAAATATCATATTCTTTTGAGTTGCAGGTGCAGCTTTTTTATAGTCTCTATTGTACACCTTTATATCCTTCTTAAATATCTTAACTCTTTTTGAAAGCTCGGCTCTTATTGTCTTTGCATCAAATCTCTTACTCTTACCAATCTCAGCCAATATGTTTATATCAGCATTTGGTCTTAAATCTCGTATCCTACCATCTAATTGACGTATTGTAGTATTCACATCTAAAGACAAAGCAGTATTCCTAGAACTTACCGCAATATAAACCTTAGCATCTGTACCGAAGAAGTCAACACCCTCAAACGCACAGCTAGTAACTAGGTTTATTTGTTTTGCATCTGATTTAACAGTTCCTTTCTCAATACCTATCTTTTCCAATAATCTAAGATTAGCTTCTTCGTCTCCATCTGAACAAATAACTCTTACTGTATCATTGTTTAATCTTGGATCACTTTCTATAGTTTTTACAATCCCCTTAACATTTGAGAAGAATACATATATTGAAAAATCTCTATCTAAGGCATTCTGTACCTGATTCTGAACTGCATAATTAATATCGTTAGTTGGTACTACAGCTATGTTAGCTGGTTTTATATCTCCCCAATTCATATTAATTTGAGTTATTCTTAACATTTGCTTTGGTAAGTATTTTTTTGGAATTTGAGTAGCCGACAAGAAACATACGCTTTCAAATAAAGCAAAAGAACTAAGAACACCACGCATAGCTGTGTGTCTAAGCAAATATTGAGTAACAAGCAAATGATATTCATCTACGAGCAAAAAGAAGTCCTTACAGTCCATTAGAGCGTTTCCTATGGCAGTTATCACCTTTGGGATACCATCATAAGTGCTCATAATCTTTATATAGCCCTTTGCAGAAAGTATCATAGCTGTTAAATCCTGAACAGATACACCCTCGAATACTGGGATAATATCTATATAATCCTCTCCAAGTTCCTTAGCTTTTCTTACAGACTCTAATTTACCATTGATAATGGGAACGAATGGAACTGCTATGATAGAATTTCTCTTACTATTCATTTCCAAGTAAGTACCACCAATACCAGCTACTTTTTTATTTAGAATTACATTTGAAGGCAATTTTGTTAGAACATCTGACAGATAATTAAAACCTTTCCCCTTGGGTACATTTATATAATGTTTCCTAGAGTGAGTCTTAACCGCTAAACCTATATCATTTGATTTTTCTGTAAATTCGATATTCATTAGTTGTCTTTTGTGGTTTGTTGTCTAATATTTAAAAAGAGGTGGAGTGGGTAGCAACTCCCACTCCGTAGACAACTTATCCTCTTTTGTTTTACAAATGTACGACCTTTATTTTGGAAATACAAATATATTCTTACTTCTTACATAATTTTTTAAACATTTTTTCCATACAATCGACAACTATTGAATTACCTGCTAATTTATATAACTGAGAATTACTTCTATCAACACCTTTGTGGAACACTTCGTTTAATCTATTTTTTATCTTATAGAAATCTTCATCAGTCACTCCCATTAGTCGGAAACATTCTAAGGGTGTTAGCTTTCTTATTCTGAATGGAGGCTCTAAAGTTTTAATACTATTATCAGTAGATGCAAAACCATTATGGGCAGCTAAACAATTAGCTACATTATCTTTTTCTAAATCTTTGGGTATCCATGTAAAACCCCGCTTCTTATCCAAACTTTGTATATTTTTTTTCTCAAAACCCGCAATAATTTTATCACTAAGATAGTATTTTTCATCAACCACTTGCTTAGGTTGCTTATAATCACAAGCTGTCAAAGATCCTATTATGCCATTAATACCATTAACCCACTGTCTAGTGCTTTTGTCGTAAATTAAATTTCCATTTTTATCATAAGGACTTGGAGCTAAAGTACCAACAATCTCTATTTCGTTGCTTTTCATCACGTTTTCTGGGAAAAATGTAAATTGTAAACTCTTCTTGTCCGATACGTAGAACCTACCATCAACAGTATCTTCTAAAATATCCTTCAATCTAAGTTCCAAAGGCTCTTTTTCAGGGAATACATATTCAGAACCACCCAATAAACTAAACATAAATACTCTTTCTCTATTTTGGGGAACTCCATAATCTTTAGCATTCAACACTTGCCAATAATTCTTATACCCCAATTCCTCCAACTCCTTACACCACTCTAAAAAGTCTGGCATAAACTTTTTGCCAACTAAATTTTTAACATTCTCCATCATTAAAGCTCTTGGCTTTGTGGCTTTAATTATCTTAAGACATTCCCAAAGTAAACCTGATCTTGTGCCAGTATCTTTACCCAAACCTTTTCCTTTACCTGCCAATGATATATCTTGACATGGGAAAGAGTATGTAAACAAATCTATAGAACCTAGACTGTTTGGATTTATTAAACTAACATCTCCATGATTTTTCAATCTAACACACGCAGCAAACAAAGCTTCTACTTCATTTCTTTTTAAAGTGTTTTTCCCTTTTTTATAGTCAAAGCCTATATTTCTACTTTCTAACCATGACTGCTTTCTTTCAATGTCCCAGTTAGGGATAGGTGTGTTTTCGTCTCCATGAACAGCATCGTTAGCTACAATAGCATACTTATCAACCTCACTTGTACCAACTAATTCATATCCAATACCTGCTTTATCTAATGCCATACATTGTGAGTCATACCCTGAAAACGCTGTGAAGATTTTTATATTTCTCATATTTATTATTTATTTGATTACACTACAATAGTACAACACTTTTTTTAATTATACAAATATATTCTTACTTTTATTTTAAACCACTAGAATAATTAAGCTTAGAACACTCCTCACCATAAATGATAGCAGTATGATATTCATCTCTCAAATCGAAAGAAACACCACAAGAATGGCAAACATATTTTACTCCAGATTCACTACTACTAGCCGCCACACCTGCACCTACTGCAATTAAAGAAACTCCACCAGTAGCTACGGCTGTTAACCCACCGACTATTAACCCTCTGTTGGTATTATTTGTGGTTATGTATTCTTTTCTGACATCACAAGAGCGACAATAAGGACATTGTGCATGTTGAGTTCTATGATAAGATATTATACTGTCGCATTTTCTTTCGTGCTTAATTACATCTTCTTTTGAGTGGTGATTTATATATCCTACTATCGGAAAGAAAGCACAAGTGATTACTATAGCTAAGAGATTCTGTTTCATACTAAAAGTGCAGACACTAGGCAGTCTGCTTCTCCAATAGGTTTATATACTCTTCTTTTGAAACTTGCTTAAGATTAGTATTATCTACATTAAGAAACTCTCCTTCACCAAAAAATATAATAGGATAACCTATATCAAAATCAAAACAAGAACCAAGCCTATCAGCACCAATAATATTAGCCATTTCCAATAAGTCTTGTTTTGAAGAAGCTTTATAGCACACCTCCTCTATACTTAACTCTTCCTCCTTACATGACTTCTCTTCTCCAGAAGCAATATTCCGAAAGAAGTCTATAGTGAATTTATTTAAGCATTCACGAATAGAGTTGCACTGTTTTTCATACGCAACATCCAATATACTGGCATCATTCAATTCTTCTGCAAACAAGTTGAAAAATTCTGCTTGTTCTTCTGCTGATGCTTCTACTAATTCTCTTACTACGTTAATAGTGCTTACTTCTACTACTTTATTTATTTCCATTTTCTTTTATTTTAATTATTCGTCTTATGACTTTACAAACATACGAAACTCCCTTCCTTTATCCAAGAGTTTCGTGGGGTTTATTCTATTCCAATGTAAATAATTTCTCAGTGGCTCTCATACCTTTACTGTTTTGTTTTATAGTGTTGGCAACTTCTTTTTCCCAAACACACTTAAAATCATCTGGAGCATTATATTCTGAGACAAATATAGTATGACCTTTTGCTTTCATATCTCTACACCATTGCCAGAACTTATTATGATTAAAATCTTTAGAAACAGCATATTGCTTCGTGTCTTTGTAAGGAATATCACAATATATCAAACAAGGTTCTTTGAAGTCAAATTCAGAATAGTCCTTAGAAAACAACCTAACATCCATTATTGAGCTTATTTGAGATTCTGTATTTCTTATTTGCTCTCCTATATAATCCCTCTTAGTTTTACCTACACAATGACCAGAGTAACCACCATCAAAGAAACGTCCATTGTATGATCCCATCCAACCTATCCACCCTATTTGGAAGTCAGAAAATTCAAGATTCGTTCCATTGTTGTATTCTTTCCTCGCCTGCGAATAAAGCTCCTTTGTAATAATTAATGGACGACCCAATCCTTTTTGTAATCCCTCCCACATTGCTATAAGGTATCTGTTTTTATCGTTAGCAAGTCTTTTGCCCTGTACTTGGCATATAGTATTTAACCCTCCAGAAAACAATTCTACATACCATTGATTTTCTTTACGTTCTTTTAGTATTATAGGTAAGATGTATTTTGCTATCCTAGCCTTACTTCCCATGTATTTCATATCTTTTATTTTTAATTACATTACAAACATACGAAATATAAATATAGGAAACAAGCTTTTCGTGTAAAAAAAAAGAACGTAGGGGAGTAAAAAAAGCAGAAGTCATAATAGAAAAACAAATCCTCGCACCTAATCCAAGAGTTCAGTAAAACACTCAGTTTCTCCTCCGAAAGATATTTTAGGTGCGTATTTCAAATGTTTATGTTTGCGATGTTCTGACTTTTCTAGGTCGTATATTAAACCAGCTTCTCCTTTTGTTTCGGATATTATTTTGTATTTGTATGGCATAGATAATTTAGTTGGAAATCTTTCCGACACAGATTTACAAGTAATCCCTATCTTGTAAAACTCTTCTGTTTCGTTCCAACATTTTATTTTATACATGGTAGATTCTCTTCCGTTTGCCATCTTTATATAATCAGTTCTTGACCAACATCCTCTTTCTTTTGTACATGAAAAACATCCATGACCCTTGATGTGATCCCCAATCACTTGAAGAAACTCTCCATGCTTTTCACATATTATAATAACCTTTGTTTCAGCTCCTTTATAATCAACCTTACTATAATCGTATTTATTGCCATGTATAGCTTTGAATTGTGATCTAATATAATCAGTTTTGTTTATTGCGGAAGAAACTGAAGGCTTGTGTTTCTGTAGTAAACTACTAGGAGACATTTTGCATATACCAAAACAATCCTTAACCAAAATTTTAGCATTGCTACTAACATACTCCCCAATAACTACAACATCAGGAGATATATTATACAACTTCATTTTAAAATACGCTGTTTTATCTGCAGAGGAAGATAGAGTTGGCTTATTCCCAGAAAGTAGGTTGGCTGGTGTTGACAAGTATTCACCATCCTTATCTTTTACTAAAATCCTAGTATTGGAATTAATATATTCTCCTAAAACAGTAATACTTGGTTGAACACTCTTTAATTGCTTCTTAAAATACTTGGTTTTATTTTCTGCTGACAGAATAGTTGGTTTACAACCACTGAGTAATGAATCTGGCGTAGATAGACAGTATCCATATTTTGTTTTTATTCTTACTTTGGTTGCGTAGTTAACATACTTCCCAACAACTTTCAAATCTGGTTGTATCTTCATTAACTCACAGATAAACTGCGTATGTGTTTTCTTTTTACTCATGTAATATTGATCTTTATGTAGCATGATCTAATGTTTATAGAGGTTGGGATAGCCGCTAAACCATCCCTAGATCAATATCCTCTGATAGTACAAAGATAAGCAAATTAATTATAAATATCAACTTGTCTTAATTATAAAAGCAGAAGTCCTTTTAAATAAAAAACGTGGTGTCGCACCCTTGATTTTGGTGCAAAATTCATTTTTAGTGGTGCAAGGAGGCAAAAAACGTAAAAAACAGCTAAAAAAGTGGGTGCGAGGTACATCATTTTAACACTTTATACGCCTCGTCGCACCAAGCCTATCAGCCTCTGTATCCCCCGTAAACATTAGAAAGTTCCAAAATGTGACTTTTTTTTTATACACTCGCCTAATAAGAGATGCAATATAAAAACCAACATTTTGGAACTTTTGAGTGATTTTAACCTCCTACATCCTAATAAAATGGTTGGTCAGATATGCTAATCACTACTGCTTTTTATTTTGCTCTGAAATTTACAAAAAATTTTTTTCGAGACCTAAGCACGCGCATTTCGCCACATCAAAAAAGGGGGTACACCCCCCTTACAGATTATATGTTAGTAATGTATTGATATGGGCGTTACTGAGACGTTACTTTGATGCTTTTAACTCCTTAATTTCTTTTCGCAACTTATCTATTACTATCTGATACTTACAGGCGTCACAGCGTTCAGGAAGATAAACATTAGCTTTGTTATCATCAGTGTCATGGTTATTTGCTTTAACGTCTAACTTTTCCATGATCCGCATTTCATATTCAAAGCGTTTGTTTGGATCTTTAACGCTTCTAACTCTGGTATTGAAGTAATCTACTAACTCCTTGTTAGTCATGTTAGAGCCTAGCTTTATGTCGTTATTGTTTGTTGGCTCTATTTCTCCCTGTCTTTCGCTCTCTAAATATTCCCCAATATCCAGCTCAAAAAACTCAGGAATATATTCTACCATCTTAGCAACTGTCTTATCCTTAAAGAAATTGTTAGCTAATGTATTGAGACTGTTGGCACTTGCGGTACTGTTACGACCGTGTCCATATTGGAAACTTAGCACACGGTTGCCTGTTATAAACATAAGTGCACAGCTTACGAGTTGTTCTTCAGTAAGTTTACTCTTTTTAAGTTTTCTTATTATTTTTCTTGCGTCCATTGCTTGAAATTTTAGTTATTTGTATATTATAGTTTGCTCTGGTCTGGCATTTCTTGTCTTAGTCTGGCATTTCTTGTCCTGATCTGGCACGAAAAGAGGAGACAAAGTGCATAAGACAAAGATAATTAAGAAGTTTGTGTAAAAAAAATTAGCACGTAAGTATCTAGTTTAGTGCATGTTGTGAAAGAGTGTGTAAAAAAGCAAAAGTAATGTTGTGAAAGGCTTGCATATGTTATATGTATGTTGTATCTTTGGTGTATAGCAATTCAGCTATAGACTTAAAAAGGAATAGAGATGACAAATTCAGAAAAACAAGAAATATCAAGAAAAATAACAAAGGTAATTGACTCAATGGATACAGATAAAACTCTAACTGTTGATAATATTATAATGGCTTCATTGTTTACGACTGATATGATACTTGCAGGTTTCGAAGATATGATAGTTGAGTACTTAGAGAAATATAACTCTTTACATGTTGGTTTTACTTACATGGATGAAACTTGCCAGAATCGCACTGTTTCAGGCGTATATAAAGAAGATAAGCTTTTAACTCAGTCAGATTATCAACTAGGGAGTCACATGGCTAGAATTGAATCAAAATGTATGATAGTTGATAGTATTTATCTCGGCTTATCTTCTATGGAATATAATAATATTGTTGAAAAAGAAAGAGTCGAGAGGGAAAGAGTAGAGAGTATCGAGAGAGAGAAAGAGCTAAATATAGACGGCTTTGCGTCTGACGTTAAAGAATCTAACAAGATGCGTTACGTTAAGATATTGAGTACTCTAAATAAAGATAACAGGAAGAATAGAATTAAAGAGTTGATCAAAGAAGGTTATAAACCTGTTTTTCAGACGTGGACAAACGCAAAAACAGGTAAGCGCCACGAAAATGCTAGAGTTTTTATGAAAGGAAACGAATTTATGAATGGTGCTATAGTGAATAAAACAACATTTGAGTATATGCAATACTTAATTGAGAAAGAAGTTAAAGAGGCGGCGGTTAAGCCAGAGATTGAGTCTGTGCCTGCTGAGCTTTCTAATGCTGATGTTTCTGTAAAAATGGTAACTATAAAAACGTTTGACACAACTACATCTATAAACATTTGTGAACCTGTACAGGCGGTTTGTTTGTTAAATGCATATCTTAAGCACTTAAATATAAACGCTTCAATACAAAGAGGGTATGACGCTTATTATTTAAAAACAAAAGATGCAGGCTTAATCTATATCGCTGACACTTTAGAATCATTATCTTATTTAGGATGGGTTAAATTAGTTCTTAGTAAGTTTGAGGGTGAACCAGAGGTTAAGTCTGTTAAGATTAACCCTTCTTTATATTTAAGCTTTAATATTAGCGAACTAGAGTATATGCATGAAAATAAATTTGACGATTTAGAGAGTGATTTTTTATTTAGTCATAGTGATTTTGTTTTTTGGGTTGCATGTGTGGGCGGTATTATTAAAAGTGTAAGTACTTACGATTATCAGGAATATGATAATTATATGACAAATAACAAACGTACAGCAGATAAGGAGCAATTTGAGCTATATCAGAGGAATGCAAAGAATTTATTTAAGTTCTATAAATCTAAGTTATTGCAACTTATTAATAAGAATAAATAGAAATATATACAAGCGGATGTCGAAAAGCTTTGATAGAGTAGGCATAAGGATTTAAAAAGAATAATATGAAAACATACAAGCAAGCACAAAGCGAAATATTAGCAGCAATTAAAGAGGCTGAAGAAATAACAGGATTTGCACATCCTAGCAACGCACGTGAGATATACGATAATGCAAAGATATTTACAAAAAAAAATAACAGCATGGTGGCTGATGGTGATAACGATGTAGTATTATATCTATTTGGCTGGGAACGTATTGTGTATGCCAAAAAAAGACGTACTTTAATGTATTTTGTTCGTATCCTTATTGCATCTCGATACTCTATTATGTCATTAGATCAGGCGAAAAAGTTTGTTAATGGTGGTATTGAGGCTACTCCAGAGGTTATTTCAGAGGTTGAGACTAGTCCAGTTGCTACTCCAAAACGTATGATAAAGCTTTCAACGTCTCGTATGGCAAACATATCACTAGCAATAGCAAAACAATTAGACTTTGTGGCTTCAAAGCATGAGTATAATATAATGTGCGATGGATATAACACAGCAAATGAAAGCGCAAAAGAAATGGAATGCTTAGATATGGCGGTGCGTTTCTGTGGCTGTGCTGCTTACTATGATAACTTATCAAGGGTTACTTCAGAAGCTGACGAAATAGAAGTAGCTGAGAAACAGGAAGTAAAAACGTTCACACAGTTAGTAAACTTAGTTAATAATAGCGTATGTGTTTGTTTAAAAGATATAAATATAGACTTTGATATATTTACTTATTCAGATTACAAATACAAAGAAGAAGGTTTTATATGTGAAGTGTTAGAGTTTCAAAATGAGAAACTGATAGTAATTAATACAGATGAGGGCGACGATTATATTACACGCTCTGAAGAATACGCTAAGGATATTATACTGGAGTGGATAAAAGGAGAGTAAAACTAAACGCCTGCAAGCCAATAACTTACAAAACATCTTCAAAAAAGATTAAATAAAAGTAGGGAAAAGCTTGCAGGTAACGAATAGAAACGTTATCTTTGAAGTGTCATAAGACAAACAGTTAAAATAAAACAATACGATATGAAAAACTTACTACTAATTACAATCGCTTTAATCGCTCTTTCTTTCTCAACAAACGCTCAGACGTCTACACAAAACAGACGAACTAAGATAGTATCTTCTAGTTATGTGTCTGAGTCTATAAACGCTTCTAATGTAATTTTTAACTGTCAGTGTATAATTAACAAAGCAATGACAGAAAAGGGCGTAAAAGCTCTTGAAATGAGCGAAGTAACTACTATTCTGGGTACTGAGTTATTTACTCAATTCGAGAAAGCTATTTTATTATTTAACGCTAAGCGTCTAATTTTTAAAAGCGTCAACGGTAAAAATGAAGCAGCGGAAATTGATAGTGTAATGAAATTAAAATACGGCAAGCGCTTCAAAGAGTTGGCTACTTATGTAACTTTTAAGTATGAAGTTGAGAAGATTATTATCTCAAAAGCTACAGGGGTACAATGCAAGATAGAAGGCGCTAAAGAGTTAGTCTCTTATTCTGAGAGAGTTAGCAAGGGTTTTGTTAATAATGTTGTTTATACTAAGTAATGTGAATATAGGGGATGCTGAAAACCTTTATAGAGTAGGCATAAGAATTTAATAGTAAAAGATATGAAGAAGAATAAGAAAGACACAATAATAGCAGTTGCAATCTTAGTGATTGGTGAGGCTGCAATATTTGGCGGTATGATTCTTGCTATGGTAGGAAACGGATATATAACACTTTAAAAGATAGAATTATGAAAACATTTTTAAAAAAGATCTTCAAAGTAAAGCCTGTAAAGGTTGACACAATTAATTATAATTACATTCACGAATATTTAAACAAGTAAGCTATGAAAATATATAAACCTGAATTATTAAGTCTTATAAAAGTTAGAGTGTATAGTAAGAGTTATCCTGAATCTTATTATTTAACTCTCGACGAAAGCAATATTGATAAAGTTTTGTTTGAACTTAGAAACTGGATAAATACACTTCCTTCAAAAACTAGTAAAACAAAGAAGCGTGCAAATATTGAAATAAGAGAGTATAACTGCATTTCTGGTGGTATTAGAGCACAAAAAAGCCTAATATGTCAAAATGGCAAAAGTAGAAGCGTGAGTATAGAAGGCTATAGCACTACAGAGTTGCATTTTCTTTTATTAAAAATGTTAGAAAACAATTAAATAAGTAAGCTATGAAAATAACAGGAATAAACAAGCAAGGGAAGAAAGAGACTCTAATAGCTAAAAATAGAGCAGCAGAAAAGAGTGTGACAGAGCGTAAAAATTCACCTCACCAGACGTGGACTATTGAGAATGGTTATAAGCTTTACACAAAGCAAGCTGCAAGAAAGGAGATGCAAAAAAGGTTATCTTTCTCAGAGATTGCCCCAGCTCCTGAGATTGAAGACAAGGTGCGAATAGTGGGAATTTATAAAATTATAATCGTTTCTCTTATTATCTCTTGCTTATCTATCTTAAGCGGTACAACCTACAAAGAAATAGACTTTAAACCTTTAAAATTTGATACAATAGAGCGTGTCAAAGGGCGTGTTTTGCTAGATGGGGTAAGTTATAACACAAACGATAATAAAGACGTTAAAAGCGTTAAAAAGGTGCTTATAGTAAAAGAGCGTAATTTGTTTGGCTCTGTTAGAACTTTTGTAGAATTATACTAATATATGTTAAAAAAGTGTTAAAAACTTGCAAATGTTTGGTAATTTTTAGAAACGTATATATATTGCAGTATAATTAAAAACAAAGAGATATGAAAAAGATCATAACAACATTAATAGTGCTTGCATCAGTGTTAAGTGTAAATGCTCAAAAGTTTGAGCAAGGTTTTGGAGTTGCTTATTATCAAAGATCCAATATTTGCGTATATAATAGACCAAATAGCGGCGGTTTAGAAGCAAGAACGGCACACAAAGGACATTATGAATGTAAATATCAAATGAGACTAAAATATAAAGGTTTCTTTGCTATCTCAAATACATCTATCTTTATGGATAAAGCAAAAGGAATAACATTTGCACCTTCTTTCGCCGATTTTAAAATAGACATAGGGTACAAATTAGGTGCTTTAAAATTAAGCATAGGACATCAGTGTTTACACGCTGTAGAAAGCGAACAAAATATAAATTTGAATCGCATTTCTGGTGGATATAATAGAATTAAATTAACTTATAATATAATAGACTAATGAGGGAAATCATCGAATTAGGACAGCAAGGTAATAGATCAGAGGCTGTGAGGCTGTATAACAATCTATCTCATGCTATGAAAACAAGATTTAAAGAATACGCCAAAACACACTACAACCCAGACACTTACAAAGATATTTTATTTTATTTTAATATTTCTTCTTGAAAAGTTTGGTAGTAACGAATAGAAACAGTACATTTGAATATAATTAAAAACAAAGAAATTAAATAGAATGAAAATACTACTATGTAAAATCAAAAAATGCGATGATTGCCCTTATTGTTCCGACACAATATATGAAAGTGACAATATTGTTAAGTATAGATGCAATAAACTCCATAATGAGTTTTTTTATAGTTATTACGACGGACAGTTACAATTTCCAAAAGAATGTCCGTTACGAGATGCAAAAAAAACAATAATGAGTTCGTTGAGAGTCAAGAAATAATTAATTTAATATTAAACAAGATGATAATGATCAAAATGTCAAAAGAATACGTAGACTTCGCAAAACATTTAAGCAAAAGTAATAATATAGATGTAGATGTTTTAATCTCTAGGGCTGAAAAGTTTGCTGAATATAAAAAGCAAAAGTTAAATATCTCGTGCCTTGCTAGTGCTGCTCAATTTAGTAGAATATTGCAAATTAGTGACATTGCAGACCTTATAAATAATAATTGTTATATTGATTATTTTACAACAATGAAGGCAATCGGCATTAATGTTACTGAATACGAAAAGGCGGTCGTGTTTATGCAAATCTTTATGAAGGAATTAAATACTAATAAGTGTTTTGAAGATAGTGACATATGTGTTTCTATGTTAAAAAAAGAAATGAAAAGGATTAAATCGTTTTATTAATATAATTAAAAACAAAGAGACATGATAGTAAAAGTGAATATTAAAAACGATGCAATTTGCCTAGACAGAGCCATTTGCGAAGCTGAAGTAAGAAACGTTAAAAGTATATGCTTGGTATCCAGAGATCATGCAGACAATAAAAAAAGACAAAAAACTTACAAAAATATTTGTTAGTTTCAATAAATTACTTACCTTTACAATATCAAATAACACAAACAACCCCTAGCCTTGAAGGTGTTACCAGTGTCGCTACTGGTAGGGGAACTAATCGCCGATATTGGCACTTATATTTTAAAAACAATACGTTATGAAAACTCAAATCAATTTATTAGGAACTACTTTTGTAATTGCATCTTTTAACACTGTAGAAAGTAACGAAATGTTAAATGGTTATCATTTCAAGCACACTATCAAAATTAATAATAAAATTCAATTTACTTACCATACTTCAATAAACGACTATCAAAACGGTATTATCGAGATGTCAGGGCAAGATCTTTTATTTGCTTTTAGATGTTTTATACAAGATTCGCAAATAGGCTTAGAGTCTAGTTTTTCAGAGTTTTGTAGTGAGTTTGGATATGAGGAATTTATTGAAAGTCCAGAAACTCTGAAGCTATCTGTAAATATGGAAGCAAAGAAGATTTACAATAAGTGTGTTAGATCTGCAAAAAGTTATGAAAAACTAACAAGTTTAGATGCTTATGATATTTTAGATGAGTTAAGCGAGAGAGGCATCGAATAATATTTCAAAGCTGGTCAGTCGGTGACATAGAGAGTTCGATTCTCTCCAGCTTACTAAGAATTAGTTAATAATTTAAAACAAAACAAAATGAAAATAATAGTATTGTTAGCAATAGCAATAGTTTCAATAATCGCCATGTCTGGTTTTTCAGATGAGGATAAAAACTAAAAAATATGAAAACAATAGTGAACGCTCCTCGTTTTGGTGACAATTGTCAAGGTTTTATAACATTAAAAAGATCTGACGGCTCAGGGATTCATACCTCATACAATCATATTGAACAACTGCATTGTGGTTCATTAGAGAGAGTACTAAAAGCGGTTATATTAAGACCAGATAATACAGCCATTTATATAGACTCTTATAACTTTATATATGAGTTGAAATATTATACTAATCGAGCAGGGAAAAAGGCTAAAGGTTTTGAGCTGGCAGATAGTACTGATGATTTACTTAGATTGCTTGAAAACGCAAAGCGTCTATCTAATTGTAAGATTTTCGGCGGTGCAATGTATGAACCTATAAAAAAGCAAAGTTTTATTGACATATGGGAAAGTACTTGTAAGCCTGAAATTCTAACAAGATAAATCTACTACAATAATTAATCAATTCATTATATTAACAACTGTAGCGAATAGTTAAATCGAATCCTTAGCGCTTAAGGTAAAACTTGTATGAATAAAGAAATAAAGTATGCAAAAAATCAGTTCAAGATCGCATTAGTATTATTTTCCATTGCGATAGTATTAAACTTAATATATTATAGCTTATGCCTGTTGTTATTGTTATTGTAGTGTTTGTTATTCAAGCGCTTGCAGATAAAAAATAAAAAAATGAAATACAAAGATAGTCAAATAAAAAGTATCCGCCGCTATATTTCTGGTGCGGTGGATATAACCTTAAAAAATGGTAAAGTAGTGAAATTGAATAAGGAAGAAGGAAAAAAGGAATATAAAAGATTAAACGATATAAAATGAAAGATGTCTACATATACAAAAGGGTGAGTTCAGACGATGGAAGTCAGAATCTAGCAAACCAAAATTTTGGAATACAAAACTATATTCAAGCTAATGATTTACGTGTCATTGAGACTGTAAATAATGAATGCTCGGGTACTATATCAGCAGAAAAAAGGGGCTTAATGTCTCTTTTGAATCGAATGCCGCAAAATTCTATGCTTATAGTTTCCGAGCAATCAAGACTTTCCAGAGATCCTAAAAATCGCGAATTGCTGCAGATCAATTGGTATTGTCAAGATAGAAAGATTACAATATATAGCATTAAAGAAGATTCTGTGATAGGTTATAAGTTAGAGGGCTATAATGTATCTGATGATATTCTACTAGTCTGTAAATCGCACGAATCAGGCGAATATGTGAAGCAAGTATCTTTGAGAACATCTGAGGCTTTACAAATGAGGCGCAAAGAAATTGAGAAGCATGGTTATTTTGTAGCTAAAAAGTCAGGGCGTAAAATCTCAAAACTTGGGAATCCTGTTTGGGAATCATCTTTGCAAAAAGCTAGGGACGTGTCCGCAAAACTTAGAACTTCAGCAATATTAGATAATACAGAGATAATGAAAGTTTATGACATTATAGTTTTGAAAAGAAAAGAAAAGGAGACGTACGCCGCAATAGCATCATTTTTAGAGAGTCGAGGGTATAAAACTATTCAAGGTTGTTTAAAATGGCACAAAAGCACTGTAAAGAACCTAGAAGTTAGAGTAAATAAATTAATACCCTTGAAGGGGTTGAACGACTTGAACGATTGATGTTATGAAAATAAAAGAAATTACAAATGTGGATTGCTTTAATGATATGTATAATTTATTATGCGTAAAATGTACTGAAAAGATGCCTTTTATTCCAGCTAATCATCTTTGTTTAAATTTTGATGTTAGTAAATACATTGTTGACTCGGTGCAAAATGATATTTTTATTAGTCGTAAGTGTTCAATAGGTAAGCGATCGTTTTGGATTGTTGAAGATCTTTATTTAGAAAAATCTTTTTTCTCTAGATCAAAGCTTGCCGTTGAAGATTCTGAAATAATAGCATTTTTAAGAGCTATAAAAGCTAATAAATTTTTTAAAGAAAAACAAAAAGAGCAAGAGGACTATAATAATAGTGTGGAATAAGTTTAAAAATAAAAGCTATGAGAACAAAAGAGAAAACAGATAAGTTATATGATTATTGGAATAAATGTATTAGCAAATGCGATCCGAACGATGAACGATTTGCACAAATTAATATAGTAATGAATAAGTTACTAAGCCTTGAAAACTGGTATTCTTTGTTTGAAAAATACGAAAAGTCTAAGGGTGTTAAGAAATGTATTATAAGTATTTAATTTCTAGAAACGAAAAGATATGAAACAAACATTTAAAGACAAAGTAAAGTTTGAGAAAAGCACAATAACAAGTCGTTACTCGAACGATTTAGAAGATGCAATAAAGGTTGAAAATTACGAATTGGCACAAGCACTAAAGGAGTTGAACGACTCAGGAGAAATACCCCCTTTAGATTTTGATAATAAAGGTCTTTCTTTTGCTAAAAAGGTTTTGTTAGGTACTCCACCACCTAAAATAAGCGACAAGTATAGTGTTGAGTTTTCTTATTCTGAAATACCCCCAGCTATTATAGAGCCTTCTACTAGTATTCCTATTCTTTCTAATGTTTCTAAAATACCCTTGAAGCTTAAGGAGTTTTTGAAAAAGGAGAACGCATTGAATAACTTTATATGTGCCATAGGGAATGATATTGATAGATTAAAATCAAGCAACGAGATTCTTTATATAAGTGGTTTTTTTGATTGGTGTGCGTCAGCGTATGGGTCAGACTACTGGAATGAATTAAACGACAAATGGGTACAAACATTAAAATAAAAGAAAAATGACAAAAGAAACATTAAAAAGATCAGTAATAGATGAGCGTTACGAGGAAATAATGAAAGATATAAAATTTCATTATAAACAAGGTTTTGATAGTCTTAAATTAAAAACAAGATTCTCCAAAGAAATAAAAGAACGTCTCATAAAGGATGGGTTCGAAATTAAAGATGTTAAACCTATTTATGATAAAATGAATGATTCTTTAAAACGTAATTATCAGGAGTTTGTTATAGTACTTGACTAGGCGAACGACTGGTGAACGACTCGGTGCTTGGGCGGACGACTCGATGTTTGGGCGAACGATTTACGAAAATAAGTGCGAAAATATTAGGAAAGTAAAAATAAGAGTTGTATATTTACGTCAGAATTAAACAGGTCGAACGATTTTATTAATTAAAAAAAAAATAAAAGGAAATGAAAGCTTACAAAGTATTTAACGAAGATTGGACGTGTAGAGGATTTCAATATAAGGTTGGAAAAACTTACACACTAGAAGGAGTTTTAGAGATGTGTGAGAATGGATTTCACGCTTGTAAAAAACTAACAGATTGTTTTTCTTATTACAACTTTGATCCTTTTAATAAAGTAGCAATTGTTGAGTTAAAAGGTGTTGTATTAGGAGGTAATGAAGATAAGCAATGTACGGATTGTATTGAAATAATAAGAGAGCTATCTTGGAATGAAGTTTTAGAGCTCGTTAACTCAGGGAATAGGAACTCAGGGAATAGGAACTCAGGGAATAGGAACTCAGGGAATAGGAACTCAGGGAATAAGAACTCAGGGAATAAGAACTCAGGATTCTTTAACTCAACTACACCTAAAGAAATATTAGTATTTAATAAGCCTTGTTTACGCTCTGAGTGGGAGAATTCTATAATTCCTTCTTTTTTATATTTCTCCATTACAGAGTGGGTATCTTTTGAAGACATGACAGAATGTGAGAAAACAAAACACCCTAAAGCAGAACATTGTAAAGGCTACTTAAAAACATTAGACTACAAAAAAGCTATACAAAAAAGCTTCTTACAAGCTACAGAAAAAGATATTGAACTCTTAAAAGCATTACCAAACTTTGATGCAGGTGTGTTCTTTGACATAACAGGAATCAGGATATAATGCCTGAACGATTTATGAATTTAAAATAGAAAAGAAAATGAAAGAATTTAATTTAGAACGTTGGTTGCGTACTGGTGAGGAGTTAGTGACTAGAGGTGGTGTAAAA